>LIDZ01005815.1_pt8 | contig 129135 bp, 114 predicted proteins | sample 644651 | NCBI WGS metagenome assembly LIDZ01 (sample SAMN03856242, study PRJNA289617) | food metagenome | isolation source: wine grapes on drying loft during traditional withering process | host: Vitis vinifera cv. Corvina | place: Italy: Gargagnago di S. Ambrogio di Valpolicella | collected 2014-01
TACAGCCACGACCATTCCACCACCGATTGCTAAACCATCTGTTAACCAAATAGGCATAGATTTGAGTAATGCACTAATAGGACCAGCACCAATTGCTAAGATCAAGGCTGCTGGAATTGCAATACGCACACCCTGCATACAAATAGCAATGATATGCCACATTTCAATTTTTCTGAAATTTCCTTCTTCAGCAGCAGCATCCATGAAATGTACAAACACTGTAGCAATCGTACGACAAATAATTGTTAATAATAACCCTGCAACTGCTAGCGGAACAGCAATAGCGATAGCTGAAGCAACTCCTGCTCTACCTTGCCCACCAAGAACTAGGATAATTGCAGATGCAACAGATGCTAAAGCTGCATCGGGTGCTACGGCAGCACCGATATTTGCCCAACCTAAAGCAATCATTTGGAGAGTACCTCCTAATATTAGGCATGGTACTAAGTTACCTGTAACTAAGCCGATTAACGTACATGCAACTACTGGTTGATGGAAATGAAATTCATCTAAGATACCTTCCATACCAGCTAGAAATGCTATAATAATGACTAATATGATTTGAACAACATTTAGATTCATGATTATTAATCCTCCTTTTTTATATAAATAGTTAGATTATTTTAGTTTATTTAATTCTGCTTGTGCTTTTTTTAGAATTTCGTCCATTTTTCCATTTGAATCATTTGGAACTTTACGAACATCAAAAGTAAGTCCAGCTTGTTTAAGCTTATTGAAAATATCAATATCTTCTTGATTGAAAGCAAGCACTTTGTTTGGTTGAACCTTACCTGTAGCGTGAGCCATTGAACCAACATTGATTGTCTTCAAAGGTACTCCACCTTCTACCGCTCTAAGTACATCTTTTGGATTTTCAAAAAGAAGCATTGCACGTTCTCCACCAAAATGTTGATCATCTTTTGCAAGTTTAATCATATGATCAATTGGAACAACATGAGCTTTAACCCCAGGAGGAGCAGCTTGTGTGATCAAGTTCTTACGAAGCTCATCTTTGGCTACTGCATCTGACACCACAATAATTCGCGTAGGGTTCACAGTTTTTGTCCATGCAGTCGCTACTTGCCCATGAAGTAAACGAGAGTCAATTCGAGCTAAAACATATTCGAATGATCCAGGTGCACCTGCATTAGATTGCTTGGCTGAAGTTTCAAAAGGCTTAGCAGTATCTTCTGGTTCCAATTCTTCAGGCTTAACTTTAACTCCTTCTTTAGCTAATTTTAAGATATAAGCCGCAATTTCATGTGCAGATTCCATTGAAAGACGTGCACCATAAGCTTCAATCAGCATTGGTAGATTCATACCAGCTACGATTGCCCATTTATCCTTGTGTTCTTCAAATAGAGCATTCGCTTGATTGAATGGTGTACCGCCCCAAAGATCAACTAAGATTAAAACCTCATCTTGGTTGTCAAAGGATGTGATGGCGTCTTTCATTTTTGCTTTAAGATCATCAGGTGATTCACTAGGCATCAACGTAATAGCTTTTACATTTTCTTGTTCTCCGAAAATCATCATACCAGATTGCAAGATACCTTTAGCAAATTCTCCGTGACTAGCAAGAATAATTCCTACCATTTTTATACCTCCTATTTATTTATTTGTTACAAAAACGAAATACATGAGCATTCAGAAATAAAACTAAATAATATATGTTAAGATTCCGTCACACTACTTATAGACTAAAGTGAATCATAAAAAATGTGATAATACCATGTGATATAGCAAACAAATATTAAATTAGATTATTTTATTTTATTTCCCTATGCTCATACCTGATCGAATTAACAACACGCTAGATATTATTATAATCTATTTATGAACCATCACTAGATGGTCATATCTTGATTACATTTTCATAATAGCACTTTTTTTTTCTTTATTCAATATATTGTTAACATTTGGTAACATTTGGTAACGGTTTAAATTTATTTTCTATTAATGAGTGTTTTTGCATCCATTAATTAACTAATTGATAATGTACTGTTAGATACTGGCTCAGGTGGTAGTGTATTTAAAATGGATGTTGTTGAGGCACAGGTATAACAATAGAAGATAATGATGAAAATAAAATGCATAGACTAATATTGGAATATTTCATTCTGAATGTTAGTCTTTTTTGTTTGAAAATAAAAATTTAATTATGCCAATAAATCTAAACAGTCTATGTTTTTATGGACTTAATATTTTTTATATAAATTTTATATTTTTTTGCAACACTTCTCTGAGTTGGATTGTATTACTAGTATAGAAGAAAAAATTAAGATGTGATTTAGAAGGAGACGATAATATTATGAAAAAATTAATGATAGTCGTATTAACAGCAGTAACAATTATGGGGATGTCAGCTCAAGTATTTGCAGCAGATTCATATATTCATAAATCTAATCCAGCGGATATTATTGAAGATGCTTTCCCAATATCAAACTCTGCACCTAAGGATGTGGATATTAACAAGGTAGTAATATGCGGAAAGAATATTGAGCTTGGAAGAAATGGTGTATTAATATATAAAGGCAAAATTATGGTTCCACTTACTACTACAGCAGAAAGTCTTGGTTTTAAAGTTGAGGCAGATAAGGAAAATAAAATTATTAGTTTAGATAATGGTAAAATTAAAATAAACCTTTATGTAGGAACAGATGAATATTTTTATTCAAGTAATGACCCTGATACTATGGTATTAGAAATAATGCATAAATTAGGTGCAGAAACTATAAAGGTTGATAATGTTGTATATGTACCAATTAATTTGTATAATGAAATATTCAATAATAAAAAAACAGTAGGCAGCTTTTTTGTAAGAAATAAAGATGGAGAATGGATTTATTCAGTTAATGGGGAGCTTCAAACTAAATGGAAGTTAATAAATAATAAGTGGTACTTTATGAATAATAATGGCATAATGCAAAGAGGCTGGGTTCAAACTAATGGCAATTGGTACTATTTATTAAATAATGGAGAAATGGCCTTAAGTACAGTAACTCCAGATGGCTATAAAGTAGATCAAAATGGTAAATGGGATGGCAATCCTGCATCTAGAGTAAATCAAAATCCAGATGCTTTGGATATAATAAATCCTATTGAAGGTTTTGACACTATAGATGAAGCTCAAAAAGCACTAAAATTTAAAGTTACAGTACCAAAAGAATTATTAGGTAAATATAATATCAAATATATAAACACTATATCAAGAGATTTATTTCAAATATGTTATATAAGTAAACAAAGTGATATTATATTTAGAATGGGACAAGATACTCAGGATATAAGTGGTGACTATAATAATTATAAGACTAATAATGTTGTAAATATAAATGGTAGCAATGTTAAATTAAAAGGAGATGATAATCTTATAAAAGTCGCAGTTTGGAGTGTAAATAATATGTCATATTCTATTTCAGTAAATGATGGTATGAAGCAGGACGATATAATTAATATAATAAAAAGTACTTTTTAATTATATATATATATATATCTAATAAATAATCTTCATTAGATATTATACTAATCACAAATTAAGACATATGAAATAAAATAACAAGTCACAAATAGATTAGCATATTGACTTGTTATTTTTTTGATTATACCTAAATGAAATAAGTAAGATAAGTAGAGACAAGAATGATAAGGAAGAGTTAATTTTGGGAATATATATATAAATTTTTATTAATACATTGTTCTACTGTATGGAAGGATGAGTTTTTTATGAAAGAGGTTTCATTGCGTACGGATGAAATTATTTCACAAGATTTAAATCATTATGGAGATATGCTGCTGAGACTTGCATATTCATACATGAAAAATATTCATGATGCAGAAGATGCTGTTCAAGATGTTTTTATACAACTGCTTAAAAATATACAGATATTTGAAAGTGAGGACCATAAAAAGCATTGGATTATTTGTGTTACCAGAAATATATGCAAAAATAAATTAAAATCTGCCTGGTTTAAAAAGAATGTAGAATTGACTGATATTCCTTATTATGATGAATATGAAGACAGCAATGTTTTAAATCAGGTTATAAAACTCCCACTAAAATATAGGGAAATTATTCATTTATATTATTACGAAGGATATACTACAGTTCAAATATCAAATATATTAGATAAGAAAGAAGCAACAGTGAGATCATTACTTAGCAGAGGAAGGAACATGTTAAAAAAAGAGCTAAAGGAGGAGTATGATTTTGAGTAAGACATATAAAGAAGAAATAAGTAAAATAGTAATGAATGATGATATGAAAAAAAGAATACTCCAAAATGTTTTGACTAGAAATAAAAATGACAACGGAGCAGAAAAAAATATTAAAGTTAAAACTACTATACCAAAAGTGAAAAAATTTAATAATTTTAAAAGAAATATGCAGATTGTAGCAGCATGCTTCGCGATGCTCTTATGCATAAGTGTAGCTAAAAATTATACTATGCTTTTTAAACATACACCTAATGATTTAGGACAGAAAGAAACAGCAAAAAGTCATGATGATGAAAATAATGACTTGAAAACTAGTGATGATAATGAATTTGTTTATAGTAATGATAGTAAAGAAATTTCTAATGATAATCATAAGGAAGATCAAGCCCTAGATCAAAATTATAATAGTGATGATGGTTATATGAAAGTAGAGGGCAATATCAGCTCAAAAATTGAGCAAGAAGAAAAAGACAAATATAACTCACAATCTACCTCAAGCTCGGAGGCAGAGAAAAGTCAACCATCACAAAATAATAATAATAAAGCCATAGAAAATTCAAATATTTCATCAAAAACAAAGCCAAAAGAAGATATTAATAATAAGGAAAATAAAAATCTAACAAGCATAGAACCAAAAAGAACAGCAAAAGATATAATGAAAAATGAGATATCTGCAAATGATAAAGATAATAATGTTTCAGTAACATCAGCTGTACCAGAGGAAGACGTAAATTATAGTCAAGAATATAATACATTAGAGGAAGCTGAAAAAGCATTGAATTTAAAAGTAAACCCATTAAAAACATTGCTTAAAGGATTTAAAATGGAAAGCATAAGTGTTATATCAAATGAAATAATACAGGTAGAGTATACTGATGCTAATAATAATATGGTTTTTAGAGCAGGTAAAGGTATTGACAATATAAGTGGCGATTATAATGGCTACAAAGTTAAGAATGCAGCCAAAGTAAATGGAATAAACGTAAATTTGGAAGGAAACAAAAGTGAAGAATACAATTTAGCTGTATGGGAAAAGGATGGTATATCATATTCAATTTCAGCTGAAAAGGGCATTGATGAAAAAACAATATTAGATATGATCTTATAGTCATATTCTTTTTTAAATTTTATTATAATTTTTCAGGAGTCACACATCATATTTAAAAAATTGCCACATACTGATTAGCTAAAATAAACATATTATCTTTCCATTTTAAGGTATTTAAAACATAGCCTAAAGAGTCTGCATTATATCTCCCCGCTATCTTTTGATAGGCTAGCAGCTCATATACATTATTTGAATCAAAATCTACTGGATATAAGCCACTTAAAGGATTTACAAATCCGCTAATGGGACTTTTCAGCCTACCGTTCTCGTAATATATTTCATGCAGATACCTATCATCTCTACTAGTGGATATATCTATAATGTAGTTTCTATCATTTTTTCTACTGATGACCTGAGCCTTGTAGTTATCCTTATAAGTAACCTCATAGTTGTATTCCTCGTTGTACGAATTAAAATCAAACAGCAATTGTGGTGTATTATTTATAAAGGAATAAATGTAGTGATACATTATTGCACCACTTCCACCTGAATTAATACTTATAAAAATATCATCGATACCATCTCCAGTAAATTCTCCTAAAAAAAGCCTTGGATTATATCCTAAATTGTCACTCAGAGGAATGCTAGTAAATCTGCCTGTTTTTCCATCCTGTATTACAAGGGTAATGTTTTGAGTAAATGGGCTATCTGATGTTTTTACACCTTTTAAATACACATTATCAGGTATTCCATCACCATTTACATCCCCTCCTGCGAAAGAAACAATACTTTGGGCTGTAATATTATCCCTGAAATAACTATTATACATAGCTGCTCCTTTAAATTATAATGTCTCACATAAATAGCTTATGAACTAAGAGGTAATTTGCTACAGATATTATTCATAGAGTCCGAGGTGTTAGAGGCTATTAATACGTATACGAAAAAGTGATTGGAAGTGTCAAACGTAAGCTAAACTGAAGATACTGAACATAATCAGTACTTGTATAGAATATCAAAAAATTTATTTCTATTTATTTTCGTCTTATTACTTGTAATAAAATTTGGAAAAATTTCTCCAAAAGCAAGTGAAACTGAGAAAAATGTTTTAATAATAAATTCGTATTATAGTGGATATGACTGGACTGATGAACAATGCCAAGGAATTTTAAATACTTTAAATAATGATAACGATATAATAAAATATGTAGAATATATGGATTGGAAAAGAGATACAACAAATGGAAATTTAAATAATTTATATAATTATTATAAATATAAATATTCCGAAAAAAAGATAGATTTAATAATTACAACAGATGATGCTGCTTTGAGCTTTGCAATAAAATATAGAATAGATTTATTCTCCAATGCACCCATAGTCTTTGAAGGTGTAGATAAAAACTCTGAAAATGCAATTTTAGAAGATGTTTCTAATGTAACAGGTATTTACGAGAGTATTGATCCAGAGGGTACTATTTCAGAAGCATTGAAAATAATGCCTAAAACACAAGATATTTATGTGGTCCATGATAATACTGAAACCGGAATATCTTATTATAATTTGGCAGATACATTTGTATATTCGAATAATATAAATGTTAAACTACATGATTTAGGAAATTATCCTATTGATGAAATATGTAAAATAACCAAAGAACTACCCGATGATAGTGTAGTCCTTTTAGATGCTTATAGAGCTGAATATAGCGGATTTTCACTTCCATTAAAAAACTTCCAAATAGAGTAGCTCTACATAATGCACTACTAAAAACAATTAATTCAGCAATAGAATTTACTATGTTTTTTGTGGATTTAGATAATTTTAAAATAATAAATGATTCTTACGGAAATGTCTCTGGAGTGCAGCTTATGCAAAAAGATTTTAAGGATATATTATTTGATATTATACATGAAGCAGATATCCCTCTCGAATGTTTAGTTCTAGAGATTACTGAATCTATATTTATGGAATCATTCAAAGATATGTCAAAGCTATTTTCTGAAATTCGAGAGATAGGTGTAAGAATAGCTTTAGATGATTTCGGATGTGGATATTCTTCATTAACTTATTTGAAACAGCTACCTATGGATTTAATAAAAATTGATAAATCTTTTATAGATGATATTTTAAGTACAAATGAAAAGAATTGTATCGTAGGGCTGATAATAACCCTTATGAAACAGCTTGAATTTAAGGTTATTGCGGAAGGCATTGAAACTAAAAAACAACTTGATTATATAAGTAATTATAAATGCGATTATTTTCAAGGTTATTTAGTTAGTAAACCAATTACAAAAGAACAAATTTTAGAACTTCTTAATGTATAGAATATTACCCTAATTTATTCGAAGCTCCTAACAGAAATAGCAAGTAAGCTATTAGTTAAATGTAAATGGGATACTTTTATATTTATCTAATTTTTAATAGAAATTGCAATTTTATATTCAAGATACTACAGACCCTTACTGCCTCAAAAGGGGTCAGTGCCTTATGCAAAATTACTAGGGACAACTAAAGGCGAAAGGATCGGTAGGAATGATTCTATATTATTATGTTTCATCATACTAAAGAGTTTGGGGTATTTTAAATATATAGGAGTGTTTGTGCTAGAAATATGTTTCTACGGTTAGTAAAAGTAAGATAGGTGTATGTAATGAATCGTTAGAATGCTTGTAATGTGATTTAGGAGCTTTTTCAGCTATAAGGCTGGTAGTACTAATATAAATTAGAGAGTATACTAAGGCTAGAGAGTGATTGGAGGTAGTTACTATGGGAGATAAAAGTCCTAAGAACAAAGAAAAAAAGAAGAAAAAGGCTGAAAAGAAAGTTGCTAATCCAATATCTTCTTCAGCAGAACAAGCAACCAAGACTCAAAAAACCTATTAGAATTATGAAATTGTGTTGAAGAACTTTTATGTATATTGCTTGAAATTTAATTACTAATAAAAATTGAGCATTATATTGAATTGTTTTCATCAAGGTTATAAGCATCTGCTGAATAAAGCAGGTGCTTTTTCATTAGATAAATAGCGAGCAAATGAAATTCGATTAACGTATTATGAAATAGAAAAAAATACTCCTAGAAATTCTTTTCAATATAAAAAAATTGAGAGTACATACACTTAAAGAAATGCTTAAAGCACCATAGGCTAAGGATTTAAAAGAAGAAAACTTAGTTCTAGTTGATAAAGAAGGGGTGGAGAACAAGAATTTCCAAGCACGAGAATTCCACTAAATGTATGTCTAGTGAAGTTTTTGTTACAGAAAATAAAAAGCTGACTTTTAGATTAATATACTTTCTACACTAGACCAGGCTCTTTTTGAGTATATAGTCTTTATTCCAAGTTTTTTCGCTTCTTTTTTTATATGCTCAGATAGTTTGTGATTTACATAATCAATAAAAATTATTACTATATCAATATTTACAGGTATTCCTGCACGCTTATGATTATTTTTCCTTCCACTTAGATGCTTAACAATGCAAAAACCATTTTTGCAAAGGTGGCAATTTATCATATTAATATTATCTCCTCCAACTATCATAATTCTCATAGTGCTCCTTTACCTCCTTCTTAATTATTTTTAATAGATAATTGTTGAATCTTTCAATAATTCAGCCATCTAACTTTTAATCCGTCAGGATTTTATATTTTAAATAACTTTAACGACTTTTCAAGTTTTTCTGCTGGTTCTATCTGTAAACTTTTATATAATTCAATCTTTTTTATATTTAACTAAAAACTAATCCGATAAACATACTCTACATTAAATATAATAACCTTTTTCTATTTTGTCAACTATAATAAATATTTATTTATCATAGAATTTAAATCAAATTATAGACATTAAGAAATATCAATGATATTATAGTAAAAATACATATAGGTTTACTATGAATAACGTTTTTTATAAGGAGGATTTTAAATGATAGAACGTGAATTTTTTCATCTATCGGATGATGGAATTAGATACATTATAAGTTACAGGTGAAAGTAAGGAGTAATGTTTTTATTAAGTGGAACGAGGCAAGAAAGGTCTATCCTAATAAGTGTCTTTTGTTTAGAGCTATTTCAGGTATAGGTGGCTCCGAATTTGTGTATAAGAAAGACGTAGATTCGATAGTTTTAGATTTGAATTTTAACAATGGAAGTATATATCAAAGGAGAATCACATGAAAAAAAAGTTATTAGAAATTTAATAGTTTTACTTATTGGAGTTTTAGTTCTGGGTGAGGTTTATATTGCCATATCAAATTTTAAGTTAAATCACCCAATATCAGCTACTGCATCTACATCATCTGAAGATAAATCTGAAGAATTAGAAACTAAATCTAAGAGTGATAATCAAAATAATGATAGCAACTCAAATGATACTAAGAATAATGATAAGAATGGTAACAACAGCTCAAATAATTCTAAGAGCGATGATCAAAATACTAAGAGCAGCTCTAATAATAAGACAGGTGTACAAAAATATTTTAATTATACAATGGACAGTAGTAAATATAATGAGTTTTTAACAAAACTAAACACAATTGAAAAGAATGATGCACAAGCAAATGAAAAAGCGGCTACAACATATGATATAACAATGTATGCTGGAGAATTTAACAAACAATATGATACTTTACTAAACGATATATACAATTATCTTAAAGGGGCTATACACATAACAGGATTATGGGATTGTTAGAGAACGTGAAATGGTAATTTAAAAGAATAAGCTAAGGACCTATTTCAAAAGATAAAAATCTGAGTTGATACAGGTTCTGCAGGATCAATTATTTAAACTATTAATAAAGAAGATTAAAGTGCTATTAGATAATTATAAAAATAAAAATGTAAAGACTAATATTGGAATATTTTATTCTGATGTTAGTTTTTTTGTCTGAAAATAAAAATCTGTTAACAAACTAAGAAAGCTCATTATGACAAATAATGAATAATAATGGCGAATTATGCTATAATTGTTTTTTACAATAAACTTAGAATTATGCAATATGAGAAGAGTAATAATGCAACAAAACAGATTCTCAAAAATCAGAGTATCAGTAAAGGGAATAATCATTGTAAAAAAATTTGTTTTGAAAATAAAATAGAAATTATAAGAAGGATGTGCATCATGAAAAAAAGGAGAAAAAGGGATCTATAAAATTAAAAATCTTATCAATTCCATTAATGATTATGTTTTTAGTTATAGCTGCTATAACTATTGTTTCATTAGTAATTAGCCAAAATAGTTTAATGAATCAAATGAAAACAGATGGTATGAGTTTAGCAAATCAAATTAAATCTCAAGTAGAAACCAATAATGAAGCTATGGATTCCATAAACCAGTCTATTTCGGATAAAATTAGAACTACAGGTTCTTTTATTTTAAATAATTCAGATAAAGTCAATAATGAATATTTAACTAGTTTAGCAAAACAATTTGAAATAGAGGAAATAAATTATAGTGATTCCAGTGGCAAAATTATTTATTCTAATCTGCCAACAAGTATAGGTTCATATTTTGACAGCAAGCATATATCTTATCCCGTATTAAAAGGTGATAAAGATTTTTTAGTTGAGAATATAAGGAAAAGCACAGTGAGCGATGATTATTATAAATATGGTTATTTATCCCAAAACGGAGGCGGAATGGTTCAGATAGGTGTAGTTGCCAATAAGATTCAAAGCTTAAGTGAATCAGTAGATATTCAGAATTTAGTTGAAAAATTGACTAAAGATCAAAGTCTTGTATATGCTACATTTATTGACAAGGATTTAACTATGACAGCTCATAGTGATAAAACTAGAGTAGGTAAAAAAGTAGATGATATTGGAAGCAAAACTGCTGCAGTAGATGGAAAAGTTTATTCATCAATATTTTTATATAAAGGAACTACTGAAGTATACGATGTGTTAGTTCCAGTTCATAATGGAGAGGCACTAATTGGTGCCATAGATATAGGCATTTCAATGAAAACAGTTAGTGATACTTTTGCTAACATGCTTATGGTTATTATTGCTATTGCTATAATAATTTTTATAATAGCAACAATTATACTATTAAATATATCAAAAGGAATAATAAATCCTTTGAAAAAATTAGTACTTATCCTCAATTCAAGCGTATTAAAAGTTGGGGATATTACCAGTGTTATCAATGGAATTTCAGAACAAACCAATCTTTTAGCTTTGAATGCGGCAATAGAAGCAGCAAGAGCTGGAGAAGCTGGGAAAGGCTTTGCAGTTGTATCTGAGGAAGTAAGGAATTTAGCAGAACAATCTAAAGAGTCCACAGAACAAATACAAAAGTTAGTAGAATCAATAAGTACTGAAACCAAAAGTGTATTGGATAATTCCAATAATGTGAATAATTTGGTTGAGAAACAGTCAAGTACTGTTAATAGTACCATATCTGCTTTTAATGATATGCTAAGTTCGTTATCCAATATAGGACCTTTGATAGAGGTGACAGATAAATCATTACAAACTACAATGAAATCAAAAGATTCAATAGTTGTGCAACTATGGATAATGTAACTGCAGTAGCACAAGAAACTTCTGCATCATCAGAAGAAGTGTTAGCAAGTTCAGAAGAAGTATCAAAGTTTGTAATAAATTTAGAGAATATTTCTAAAAAGTTAAATGAAGAGATAAATAAGTTTCAAGTTTAGATAAAATTGAATATATCTTATAAAATGGGAAGATATAAAAAAGATTGAAAGATAGGAAGTAACCATTCTTTCAATCTTTTTGTTGATTTTGCACAGAAATATTAGTCAGATTTAAATGAAATTAGAAGCTAACTAATATTTTTTTACAAGATAAAGGTACAAAAATAGAATTTATAGTTTTTATTGTTACATATTTTCAAACACTCAGTATTTTTTGAATGTGTTTTATTTAGATACTTGTATTTCATTACCTATTTTATATCTATCTATTTGTTTTATATTGTCCCTGAAATTTAACTCTAATGCTTTATCTTTTTCCACATTATCAAATTCTACAATATATCCAAGAGCATCCTTTGAATCTTTATAGAAACTCATATAATTATCGCTTTGGTAATTACTATAGTTAACTTGGCCTTCTACAAATTGATAATATATATTCATATTACTTGCCATGAGCAAACTTGCTTTTTCTGAATTTCCTTTGCAATATATTTTTATACTATTATCATTTCTTTCTATATTAGATATCTCTCCCTTGCTGCCATCAGAAAAGTCGAAAGATTTTACATAACTTACATTATTAAGCGTTTCTTTATTAGTATCTTCTTTTGCATTATTATTTTTATTTGTTTTTCTAATTTCATCCCAAGTTATATCACAAACTAATGGTATTATACTTATATTTTTTTGATCTTTAAGTCTATCATAAGTTGCTACATTTGATTCATAAGTTCCTTTTGTTCCTTCACTATCTGAAGAACTTCCAGAAGATCTTATTTTATACATTTTATCGCCAACTTTTAATATCATTGAAGAATCTATAAATTTATCCTCATGATCTTTTTTAGGTTCACTATAAGTAAGTGTTGATCCCAAAACATCAGACTCGAATTTATTTAATATAACATCAGATTCTGGCACTTTTGCCGCAATATCTTTTTCAATTACATTTTTAAATGATTCTGAAAAATCTACGATTGCATCCATTCCTATATTAACTTTGTAATTTGGAAATACTACATCTAGCCTTAAGTCACCCTTTTGTGGAAATTCTTTTTCATCATCATCTTGTTCTATAGTAATTAATAGAGTTTTATCATCTAGATAATCAGTTGACGTACCTCCTCGACCAAAATTATTTTCTCCATAAAGTACTTGAACTATTGAATTATCATCTTTAGTTTTATCAAAAGGCGTTGAGCTTTGAACTTTAACTACTACTTTTAATTTATGTTTTGTTGCTACTGCTGTATCTAGTGTTATTTTTAATCCATTTTGCTCAGCGATCTTATTTATGTTAATTGAATAATCCTTATAAATCACTGCAGCAGAAGTTGTACTCTCTGTATACGTAGAAGTTGCTTGCATATTATCATCTGCAAAAACAGGCACTTCTAATATACCTATAGCTAACATAAATCCCATAACTCCAAGAACTGGTCCTAATACTTTACTTATTTTTTTGTTTATCATTAAAAATTTCCCCCTTAAGTGATAAATTTCATTTTTTACTTTATAATTCATTATATATTTATAATGGAAGCATATCAATTAATTTACATTAATATTATTTTAATAATTTAATCACATAACTAATAGCCTTTTAGCACTTTTTAGAAATAATCCATGTGAAAAACAAAAATTAGAAAGGGGGGGAGTATATTTACAATGCGATGTGTTAGATATTTTCTAACATATCTGCAGGATTTCTTGTAGCGTTAACCTTAGTAAATGCTTTTGTAATCATGCCTTCTTCATCTATCAAATATGTGGTTCTTAACACACCCATGGATTTCTTTCCATACATATTTTTTTCTTTCCACACATCGTAGGCCTGAATAACTTTTTTATCCGTATCTGAAAGTAGTGTGAATTTTAGGTTATATTTCTCTGCAAACTTTCTGTGTGATTCCACAGAATCCTTACTTACTCCGATAACTTCTGCACTCTTTTCCATGAAATTTGGATATCTTTCTGCAAATCCACACGCTTGCTTGGTACATCCAGAGGTATTATCTTTAGAATAAAAATACAATACAACTTTTTTTCCTTTAAAGTCCGAGAGAGAGACTTCCTTCCCGTTTTGATTTAATAAAGTAAATGCTGGTGCTTTTGTTCCCGATTCTAGCATAATTATAAGTCCTCCTATTCCTTTATAAAAATGATGTTTTTATTGTTTGATGCTTCAGGATTGTATCTATAACCAAGCCTGTTAAAGTTTTTTATTTCTGATATATTCTCAATCTTTTCTTCAGCCATGTAGCGAACCATCTCACCTCTAGCCATTTTTGCTAAGGTTCCTTTGGTTATAATTTTACCTTCCTTATATTCACCAAACGTAATGGATATGAACTGCACTTGATCGTCTAGATAATTTTCAATGCATTTACTATACTCTCTGGATGCAAGATTCAATACTATATTTGTATCATCATATAATTTTTTGTATAAGCTGTCGCTCCAATAATCATATAAATCACGATATCCTGAAAGATTGACCGTAGACTGCATTTCAAGTCGGTAAGGCACGATACCATCAAGTGGCTTAAGTAATCCATAAAAGCCAGAAAGAATATATAAATGGTTTTCAATATAGTCCCATTGTTCAATATCAAATACATTTGGAGCCATATATTTATATTGAATTCCTTCATACGCCAATATTGCCGGTGTGAGCCTTTCGGTAATACTCATATTTAAAAAGTATTCAAAACTTGTCTTGGCAATTTTGTCATTGCATTTCCATAAGTTTTTAGCCTTATCATAACTTAGGTCTTGCATATATCTTATTAAAAATTTAGTTTTATCCAGAAAACAGGGCATATTATGTATCTCAAATTCTGTATTTACATTCATCTTTTTCGCTGGTGACACAATAATCTTTAACATATTTCCTCCATATGATAAGTAAATTTCAATCTTAGATAAAATGGAATATACTTAGATTAAATGGGAACATATAAAAAGATTGAAAAATAGGAAGTAAGGCTTCCTTCAATCTTTTTATTGATTTGAACAAAAGTATCTTTTAAGTGAATTAACTATGTAAAAGTATACGTGAATTACTCAAAAGCATTTCTAGTAAGCAAAAACATAGTATTCATTAGTTATTGATGATGATTTCTTTTCCTTCTTTACGCCACTGCGCAAATTCAGCTGCGGCTGTGAAAAGTACGTCTGTAGATGAGTTAAGTGCTGTTTCACAAGAATCTTGTAAAACACCTACGATAAAGCCTACACCAACTATTTTCATAGCAATCTCATTTGGGATACCAAATAAGCTACACGCTAGAGGAATTAGTAATAGAGAACCGCCAGCTACACCTGAAGCACCGCAAGCACATACAGCTGATAATACACTAAGGATTATTGCTGTAGCTATATCCACTTGAATACCGAGTGTATGAACTGCTGCAAGTGTCAAAACAGAAATGGTAACAGCTGCACCAGCCATATTTATTGTAGAACCTAATGGAATTGAGACTGAATATGTATCCTTATCTAAACCTAGTTTTTCACACAAACTCATATTTACTGGAATGTTTGCAGCAGAGCTACGTGTAAAGAATGCTGTAATACCACTTTTCCTTAAGCATTTAAACACAAGTGGAAATGGATTTTTATGAATAGTTAAGAATACAATGATTGGATTGACGACAAGAGCCACAAAGATCATACAACCAACCAAAACTGCAGGTAAGTGTCCATAACTAAGCAGTGATCTGATCCCATTCGTAGCAATAGCATCAAATACGAGTCCCATTATTCCAAGTGGTGCAAAGTTTATGACCCATCTAACTATTTGGGATACTGCATCTGAAAAATTAGAAATCATTGTCTTCGTAGTATCAGGTGCATTTTTTAAAGCAAGGCCAAGAAGTACTGCCCAAGATAATATACCAATATAGGAGCAATCGCTTTCAAAGTACCTACAAATAGAGAGCCTAGAATGACAATAGGTTTTGCTGCATCGGGAATAATTATGGCCAAGATAATACCAATAATTAAACCTGCAATTATTTGTTTTACAAGACTCAATTGATTCCACTTTTTCATTAGAGTTTTCATAGTATTTTCTCGTCCTATTAAGTAAGATATAAATAAGACAGTAAACTGTTATTTTATATACTGCTATAATTATAGATAGTCTCTTTTAAAATCGAAACCTAGGTAAGTTTAACATAAATCCTAATACATTTGAAGCATTGAGAAGGAAATGAATATCTTAATACTGTATATTTGAAAAAAATCAATAATTTTATCACGAAATGTATGTTTTAATGAACAAAAGAGGTAAAATTAGTAAATAAATAGAGTATTTGTTTTTAATGCTTGATTTTGCACATTTGAAGGAATAAGTATTTAAAAATATTGAATATTATGAGAATATGAAGTTGTAACTGAATAATTATGTTATTAGTTTTATACTATTAGATATATAAATAAAACAATCATAATGTATATTTTTACATAAATATGAAATTGAAGAAGGTTTCAATGTAGAATAAAATTTGTGCAAATGTATAAAGTGTGGTGTAGACTAAAATTTAAATAGGGGGATTAGATATTATGATTAAAGATTTATTTTTAAAAGGAAGGGCATTAATTGTAACATTGCTGTTTATTGTAACTACTTTACTTGGGAATATTAACGTTTTAGCAGCCAATCAAAGCATGCGTGACATGACATCATTACAAATTGTTAAGGAGATGAAACTCGGATGGAATTTGGGGAATTCATTAGATGGAAGTCCAGCAGAGACTAGTTGGGGAAATCCTAAAACAACAAAAGCAATGATTGATAAAATAAAATCAGCAGGTTTTAATACTGTAAGGATTCCAGTAACTTGGGGTGGTCATGTGGGTTCTGCTCCTAACTACACAATTGATCAAGCCTGGATTAGCAGAGTCGAGGAAGTGGCAAACTACGGAATTGACAATAATATGTATGTTATTATTAATCTTCATCATGAGAATGATTGGATTAAACCAATATATGAGAATGAAACCCAAACAAAAAGTGAACTTACAAAGGTTTGGACACAGGTTGCAAACCGTTTTAAAAGTTATGGTGACCATTTAATTTTTGAAACAATGAATGAGCCAAGACCAGTAGGAGCATCTAATGAATGGTCAGGCGGATCAGCTGAAAATCGTGAAGTAATTAACAGATACAATTTGGCGGCTGTAAACACTATCAGAAATACTGGTGGAAATAACGCAAGCAGACATATTATGATACCAACAATTGCTGCATCTGCAAGTTCTGTTGCAATAAATGACTTGGTAATTCCAAATAATGATAGTAGAGTTATAGTATCTCTACACATGTATACACCAAATTCATTTGCTATGGATGCTAATGGAACTTCAACTTGGGGCAGTGATTCTGATAAGTCAGCATTAGATTCTGAGATTAATATAGTTTATAATAAATTTGTCAAAAATGGTAGAGCTGTAGTTATTGGAGAATTTGGTACAATTAATAAGAATAATGAAGAAGCCAGAGCAGCACATGCAGAATATTATGTTAAAGCAGCAAGAGCGAAAGGCATTACTCCTATTTGGTGGGATAATGGACAATCTGCTTCAGGACAATCAGAAAGCTTTGGTATATTTAATAGGAATAACTTAACTTGGACTTTCCCAACACTAGTCCAAGCACTTGCAAGAGGTGCTGATACAGCAGGCACAAGTACAAACACAAGTTCAAGTGGTAATAATAGTAGCTCAACTCTTTATAATTTTGAGTCTGGTATTGATGAATGGACTGGATTAAATATATCAGGAGGACCATGGTCAACAAATGTATGGAGTTCTAATGGTATTAATTCATTACAGGCTGATATCAAACTAGCAAACACAGCACAATATACTATGTTTAGTACTAAAAGCCAAAACTTAAGTGGAAAGTCACAATTAAAGGCCATAGTACGTCATGCTATATGGGGAACTCAAGGAACTGGTATGGGCGCTAAGTTTTATATTAAAACAGGTAGTACATATAAGTGGTTTGATGGAGGTATGGTTAATATAAATTCAAGTACAGCAGGAACAGAACTTACTTTGAATTTATCTGGAGTTTCAGATCTTAATGATGTAAAAGAAATTGGTGTGCAATTTATTGCTGCTTCTAATGTATCAGGAACTACAGCAATATATGTAGACAATGTAACTATTTAATAATAATCATAAAAAGTAACTTCATCTTTTTTTTACTTATGTGCATAATGCATTATGTTGATTATAGTAATTAAAGATGGAGTTTTTCTAATATTATGCTATTAGGCAAATATACTTCATAGCTGGACGCAGAATATAGGCCGCAAAGAGTATGCTATGAAAGTGAAGATTATAACATTGCAGCAGGAGGTAATAATAGAAATAATATTTTAACTTGATGGAATTTCAATTTATGATATAGTATTATAGTGAAATATTTAATATGAATTTTAACAATTTAAAAGGAGTAATTATATGACGGAATCTTCAATGTCAATGTCTTCATTTTTTCGGAATCGATTTGTTCAAGTAATTATGGCTTCTTCTATTTTTTTGCAAATAGGAATATGGGTTCGTAACTTTGCTATATTGTTATATGTAATGGATAAAACAAATAACGATCCAATTGCAGTTTCTTTAATTTCAGTTGCTGAATTTGCACCCATATTCATATTCTCATTTATAGGAGGAACTTTTGCAGATAGGTGGCGTCCTAAGCGTACTATGGTTTGGTGTGATTTATTAAGTGCAGTTTCGGTTTTTGCAGTTTTGCTTACAATAATATTTGGAAATTGGCAAGGTGTATTTTTTGTGACCTTTGTTTCATCAATTCTATCTCAGTTTTCTCAGCCTTCTGCCATGAAATTATTTAAGATTCATGTTCCAGAGGAATATATGCAAACAGGAATGGCTATTTTCCAAACTCTTATGTCTATTTTTATGATTATAGGGCCAATGCTAGGCACCATTGTATTTCAAAAATTTGGAATAAATATTGCTATATCAATCATGGGAATAGCTTTCTTTATCTCAGCTTCGGTATTAACGTTACTACCAGCTGATCAGAAAATTGAAAGAGAAAATATTACAACTAATTTCTTTGAAGAATTAAAAGAGGGTTTCAGCTATGTTTGGCAGGAAAGGGATCTTACTATACTAGGCTCTGTTTTTGCAGCAGCAGGTCTTGCTGTTGGGATTATACAGCCACTCGGGGTTTTCATAATTGTTGAAAGACTAGGTCTTCCAAAGGAAAACCTTCAATTACTATTTATGGTAAATGGAGCAGCCATGTTTATTGGTGGCGGTCTAATTATGACCATAGCTAAGAGGGTAAAGCCTCAAAAACTTCTTGCAATAGGACTAGTTGTAAATGCTATTTCCATGGTTGGACTGGGATTATCCTCAAGCTGGGTTATAGTTCTTTTGTTTGAATTTTTTAATGGATTTTTTATGCCCTGTATTCAGATTGGTATTAATACACTAATTTTACAGCTAACGAAGACAGAATTTGTAGGACGGGTAAATGGAGTATTAAATCCTATGTTTATGGGTTTCATGGTCATTGCTATGTCTCTTACAGGTTGGCTTAAAGGTCAGTTCTCATTAGCTATTCTTTACATTGCAGCAGCACTACTTTTTCTTATAGGCGCGCTACTAACTTCTTTAATGTTTAATGTTTCAGGTCATGAGGAAGTAGATTCACTGCAGTAGTAATAAAATATTAGATTTTTACTTAGGCAGCTCAAAATGTTATATGTATTTAATATTTTGGGTGCTTCGATTTATTTTAGCAACTTAAATTCTTTGGATTTCGGAAGTGCCCACAGGGTGAAAGGATTCACCTAAAAGTACATTTTCTCATCTAAATTATTGAACTCTGAAATTTAAATGTAGGTTCAAGGAAGTCTAATTTAATTCTTAATTAACCTTAAGACCAATTGTAAAAGATTTATAGAAGTTGTATAATTAAATGCGTTATTACAAATTTTACAAGGAAATGGAGATGACCTTTATATGGGGAAAATTAAAAAAACAGGGGTTATAGCAAGTGCATTAATATGCTCATTATTAATGGGGCAAGGCACATATGTTAAGGCTGCAGAGGTAGCAAATACAGATATTGCACAAGTATCAAATTCATTAAAGCTTCAAGATGATTATTATTCAGCAGTAAATAGACAATGGTTAAATACAGCTAAAATAGATGCAGGACAAACTTCTAATTCAACATTTATGGAAACTAATAAAGTATTAACAGAACAAAAAAAGCAAATAATCAAAGACTTATTGGCAAATGAAAAAAGTTATTCTGAAAATAGTGATGAAAAGAAGATAATTAATTTATATAAGAATACTTTAAATATGGAAGCTAGGAATAAACAAGGAATAGAGCCAATAAAGAAAATGATTAATGAAATAAATAATATAAAATCTATAAAAGATATTGCAAATTTAAATACTGACTCAAAAATAGGAAATCCTTTAATACAATTTGGTTGTGAAGTTGATTTAAAAGATGCAACTAAGCATGCTCTTTATATTGGACCAACAGCCCTTAGTTTAGGTGATTCGGATGAATATGTGAAGCCAACAGAGAATAGTAAGAGATTAAAAGGTTTAGCAGAAACTTATTATACTAATCTCTTAATTTTAAGTGGATATAGTCAAGAACAAGCAAAAACAAAAGTTGATAATTTATTTAAATTTGAGAATATGATGGCACCATCAATAACAGGAAAAGAAGAATCATCAAAAAATGATAATATAATAGACCAGCAGTATAATGTTTATACTTTAAATCAACTTGATTCTTTGGCACCAAATTTAAATATAGAAACTATTATGAGAAATAACAAAATAGATAATGCTAAACAAATTATATTAACAGAGCCAAAATCGTTAGAAGCTTTAAATAAAATATATACAGAAGAAAACTTGCCATTAATTAAAGACTATGTAGAAATTATAAATATAGCTAGTGCGGCATCATATTTAGGAGAAGATTTTGAAAAGGCAGAAATTGAATTTAATAACGCATTTTTAGGTTCACAAGGTGATATTCCTCAAGATGAGAAAGCTATTAATATGGTTAATTCTGCTTTAGGGGATCCTTTTGGCAAAATATATATTCAAAAATATTTTTCTGATAAAGTTAAAAATAATGTTAAGGATATGACTGATGAAATTATATCTACTTATAAAAATAGAATCAATAATTTAGATTGGATGAGTGATACAACTAGAAAAAGCGCAATTGAAAAATTAGATAAGCTTAATATTCAAATTGCATATCCAGATAAGTGGGAGGATTATTCAAAGTTAGAAATAAAATCTTATGAAGATGGTGGCTCTCTTTGGGAAAATATTGAGAATTTGAGTAAGTTTGCGCGTGAAAAATCAATAAGTAAGTTAAACGAGCCAGTAGATAAGACTAAATTTGGATGTTCACCACAAACAATTAATGCCTTTTACAATCCAACATCAAATACAATAACAGTTCCAGCAGGAATCCTTCAAGGAGCATTCTATGATGTAAATGCTAGTAAAGAAAAAAACTTAGGTGCAATTGGAGCTATTATAGGTCATGAAATTAGCCATGCATTTGATAATACAGGAGCTAAGTTCGATGCAAATGGAAATTTAAATAATTGGTGGACACAAGAGGATTATAGTAAATTTGAAGAGAAAACAAAGAAGGTAAGAGCATTTTATAGTGAAGTAAAATTAGATGATGGTAAAAACGTTAATGGAGATCTTACTGTAGGAGAAAATATAGCTGATATTGGTGGTATAGCTTGTGCATTAGATATTTTAAATAAAATGCCAAATCCAGATTACAAGGCATTTTTTGAAAGTAATGCAGCTTTATGGCGTGAAGTTAATACAAAGGAATATGGAGATTATAGACTTCAATACGATTCACATTCACCTAACAAAGTAAGAAATAATATAGTTTTAGCACAATTTGAGAAATTCTATGAATCTTATGGAATTAAATCAGGAGATAAAATGTATATCAAACCAGAAGATAGAGTGCAAATCTGGTAAGAATATAGTTATTTTAGAAAAAATTAAAAAGTAAGATTACTCTCAGGGGAATGCAATGGAATCTGTTATAAAAACTATGAATTCAAGCGTAAAAGATGGAGAAAAAACAGCAAAGCAAATTGAAGAAAAAGCTATAAGACTTAAATCTGATGCAATAAAATCTCAAAAGAAGTCTGATGAGATGACTTCAAAAATTCAAGAAAGTTTAAAAATTGCAGTTGAAAAGTCTAAGTCTAAAGCTGTATATAAAACAAATGGATTGACATCTAGAATATTAGAAATTACTGATAAAACAAATTTATTAGCCTTAAATGCAGCAATAGAATCAGCAAGAGCAGGTGAAGCTGGAAAAGGATTTGCAGTTGTTGCAGATGAAAACAGAAGACATAGTGAATCAAACATACAAGACAAGAGAATGCGCAGATAAACTTTTAGATGTAGTATCAATATTTAAAAGTTAATTAATGCAAACACATATTTATAATGTATTTTTTTGTGAAATTAAAATGAATTAAATATTAGATTTGTATTTAGGCATCTAAAATGTTATATATATTTAACATTTTGGGTGCCTCGATTTATTTTAGCAACCTTAATTCTTTGGATTTCGGAAGTGCCTCTACCTCTAGGGAAAATAAGAATTTCCATGTACAAGTTTTAAATATATGAATAGGGTGGAAATTGATTGTTTTTTTATGAACATATTGCGTTGAACAATGAACAATGTTATTATAACGTTGTTCATTAAATGAACTTATTAAATGGAAGTTATGAGTAAGTAATACACATAGCAAATAGATAGGATTCAAAATAAAGAATACTTTGAGTATATAGGTAGTTATCGTCTTAGCCGTATGTAAAATGATGGTTAGTAGTTAGTATATTTGAAAGAAAGAACCTTTAACTATTTGCAATATATGATAAGTAATTTTATAGTTGACAACATTTAGGGCATGGAGTAATATATATGTAATATTAAAACATAGTATTTCAATATGAATACTATTATATAGGGGGCTAATAAATGAAGAATAAAAATCTTAAAAATAGATTGGAGAAGAAACAGGGGGGTGAAACCAATTAATATAATTAATCAGAAACCAACGATGAAAAAAGCGAGAAGAAAAAAAAACGAATGGTTTTATTTTGGTGTTTCGGCTGTTTCTGTCTTTTTATTTTTTCTAATATGGCAATTTACTACCAGTAGAGGACTTATCAATCAAGTATTTCTGCCAGCGCCTAAAAGAGTATGGCAAACATTTATTGAGTTAGTTCAACAAGGCTATAAAGGACAAAGCTTATTAATGCATATTGCTATAAGTATGGAACGACTTTTTATTGCTCTTTCATTTGCAATAGCAATTGGTGTCCCGTTAGGACTCATTGCAGGTAGCTCAAGGCTTGTAAGAGCAATTATAGACCCATTTGTTGAATTTTATCGTCCTCTTCCACCTTTAGCGTATTATACTTTGATCGTACTTTGGTTTGGAATTGGTGATGAATCAAAAATTATTTTACTGTTTTTAAATGCTTTTGCACCTTTACTAATTGGTGTGATATTCAGTGTTCAAAATATACCAATAGACAGGATTAATGGCGCAAAATCACTGGGCGCAAAGGGAATAAATCTTTTTATAAGTGTTATCTTCAGATCGTGCTTACCTGATATATTAACTAGTCTGAGAACAGCGATTGGTGTGGCTTATGCAACTTTAGTTGCAGCAGAAATGGTTGCAGCTGTATCAGGAATAGGTTGGATGGTATTAGATGCAAGTAAGTACCTAAGAAATGATATTGTTTATGTTGGCGTTATAATTATGGGTATAATAGCAATTATATTAGATTCATTGTTAAGACTGTCAATTAGACGTGTTTCTCCATGGCTAGAAAAATAGATTATATTAATCTGTTAACTAATAAGGACAAGCATCTTATGGAAAATTATTAGATTAAAATCAGAATTTATATGAAAATCAGAATTTATATGAAAAGGAGTGTTTATTTATGAAAATCAAAAAATATTCAATCTTATTATCGGCTATTTTATCAATCGGTATTTTAACAACAGGTTGTTCAGCAGTAAAGACATCTAGTACGGCGGGGACTACTGAATCGGCAGATTCAGCGTTGCCAAAAGAAATACGACTTGGATATTTTCAGTCTCCAAACGGAGAGCTTCTTGCAAAAGGTGAAAAGTTACTAGAAAAACGCTTTCCTGGGGTTACAATTAAGTATGTTCAATTTGATATAGGACGTGATGTAAATACTGCTATGGCCAGCGGATCAATAGATATTGCAACTATTGGAACACCTCCAGGAACAACTGGAATAGTTAATGATCTTCCTTATAAAATTTATTATTTGCATGATATAATTGGTGCAAGTGAAGCACTTGTTGCCAAAAATACTTCTGGAATTAATTCAATTGCAGATCTAAAAGGCAAGAAGATTGCAACTCCATTTGGATCAACTTCACATTTTAGCTTACTTTCTGCATTAAAACAAAATAATATTTCGGAAAATGACGTAACTATTCTAGATATGGGCGCACCAGATATTATAGCAGCATGGACTAGGGGAGAAATAGATGGAACTTATATATGGCAGCCGGCTCAATCAAAGTTACTTTTAGATGGTGGAAAAGTAATTCTTACATCTGAAGATGTTGCAAAAAAAGGAGCAATTACAGGTGAATTTGGTATTGTAAGTAATGACTTCGCGGCTAAATATCCAGATGTAGTTAAAGCCTATATTGATATCTTAGATGAAGCTACTAAGTCATATAAAACACAAACCGAGGATGTACTAAAAACATTATCATTAGAACTTGGTGTTAGTGTAGATGATACAAAAGAAGTCATGAATCAAATCACTGTTTTAGATAAAGCACAACAGTCACAATATATAGGTGCAGGAGATAAGCAAGGCACATTACCACAGCTTCTAAAGGATACTAGTGATTTTTTACTATCTCAAAAATCGGTTACTTCTTCACCAGATATCGATGTCTTTAAGAAAGCAGTAAGAAATGATTTATATAAATAATGGAGGATATACACATGAATTCGTCAGTACAAATAAATAAATCAGAAGAGAGAACTTCAAATTCAAATTGTTCTGTTGAATTAAAAGATGTTAATTTAATATATAAGAACGGAAAACAATACTTGAATGTCTTAAGCGACATTAATCTTAAACTATTTAATGAAGATTTTGTTTGTGTCCTTGGACCATCTGGATGTGGGAAAACTTCATTATTAAATGCTATTGCTGGATATAATACTGATATTTCAGGGCAAGTACTTATAAATGGAATGCCACACAATAAGCCAAATCCAGATGTAGGGGTTGTTTTTCAACAACCAAACATCTTTCCGTGGGCAAGTGTTGAAAAAAATGTGGAATTCGGACTTAAGATGAAAGGTATTCAAAAAAGGGAACGAGTAGAAATAGTAAATCATTATATTAAATTAGTTGGTTTGGAGAAATCAAGAAAATTGCTTCCTCATCAATTATCGGGTGGAATGAAGCAACGAGCAGCAATCGCGAGAACATTGGCGGCAGATTCTAAAGTAGTTCTATTGGATGAACCCTTTAGTGCATTAGATGCTTTAACAAGAGAATCTATGCAAAAACATATCAAGAAGCTATGGAAAGAATCCAACAAATGTTTTTTCTTTATCACACACGATGTAGATGAAGCAATCTTATTATCAAATAGAATTATTGTTATGAATGCAAATCCTGGAAGAATTGTGAGCGATTTTAAGAATCCGCTTCAACAATATGATGATGATAGTTTTAAAAAAATCCGTTCATCAGAGGAATTTGTACAGCTTCGAGATTCATTAATTGGATTAATACAAGGCGTTGACTTGGAAGTTGAAGTTTAAAAACTGTTTAGAGTATGGAGGAGATGATCATTATGAAGAGAACAGCACTTACTCAAAAGTTATTGGTCTTAGGTATAGACGGAATGGATCCAAGAGTGAGCCGAAAATTTTTAGAGGAAGGGAAGATGCCAAATTTAAAAAAATTCATTGAACATGGATCAGCGAGAAAGGATTTAAAGCAGATAGGTGCAATTCCAACAATTACACCACCTTGTTGGACAACACTTGCTACAGGGGCTTATCCAGGAACTCATGGTATAACTTGTTATTGGAGACAATCGCCAGATAATCTTGATGCAGTTGTTTATAATATGGATTCTCGTAATTGCAGCGCAGAACAGATTTGGAATATTACATCTGAATCTGATTTAAAAACACTTGTTTGGCATTGGCCAGGGAGTTCTTGGCCCCCAACATCTCATAGTGGGAATTTGAGTGTTGTAGATGGAACACAACCAGGGTCTGTTAATATGGGTGTTGCACAGCTTGATTGGGAAAAAGTTATTGTTGCATCAACTGAAATTGAAGAGGTGCGCTATGCACCAAGAGTAGATAAACCAGCGGGTGTTGGTTGTATAATTACAGATTTGGAAGGCACTTTAGACACTGAAGTTGATGATGAAATAATGGAACTTTGGTGGGGTGATACAGCGCGTAAAGGTGGTGAAGTTCGTACCTATATTATGGACGATGAGGATACAGAAATTGTTATTGGTAGCAAGGTAGCTTATGATATTGTAAACTCTCCGCTTAAAGATGCTAAAGGTTGGAAAAATGCTCCAAGTGGAGCTAAAGAATTCACTATAATAACTTCTAGTGGAGTAATGAGACGCCCAGCTTTAATTCTTAAAAACAAAGCTGGCGAATATGACAAAGTAGCTATTTATAGAAATAAGAAAGAAGATGCTCCAATTGTCACTCTAGAGAGAGATAAAATGGTAACGGGTATTATCGATGATGTCACAAAGAAAGAAGTTACTAAACCTGCATGTCGTTCTATGAAGATTTTAGAACTTGATCCAGCCGGTAATAAAGTTAGAGTTTGGATTAGTAATGCGCTGGATATATCAAATGACCAATTATGGCATCGAAAATCTCTTTATAAAGATATCGTTAATAATGTAGGTCATGTCCCACCTGTTAGCTTAATCGGTGGAGAAGATGACGAATTGGTGAGAGAAATATTTGAACCTTCTTGGGCAATCTACAACAAATGGCAAGCTGATTGCCTTAATTATAGTATTAACGAAAAAAAATATGATGTGGTATTTTCACATCTGCACAATATTGATTGTGCAGGGCATCAATTATGGCATCTTGCAAAGACATTGCAACCATGGGATTACACAGATGAAAAAACATACCAAGAATTTATTGAAAAATTCTATATACAAACAGATGATTATCTTGGTGAATTCTTGTATTTATTAGATGAAGGTTGGACTGTGTTAATTGTAAGTGATCATGGACTCATAGTTGGGGAAAATATACCTCCTATTTTGGGGGAGTACGGTGGACTAAATACAAAAGTTATGGAAGAACTAGGCTATACAGTCATGAAAAAAGATAAAGGTGGTAATTCAACAAGAGAAGTAGATTGGGAGAAGACAAGAGCAGTTCAGATTCGAAGTAACTATATTTATATTAATCTCAAGGGACGCGATAAATACGGTATTGTAGACCAGAAAGATAAATATGATTTAGAAGAACAAATAATATCTGATTTGTATAATTATCGAGATGATAGAACTGGCAAAAGGGTTGTTGGCATTTGCCTTAGAAACAAAGATTCAGTTTTAATTGGTGTTTATGGACCGGAATGTGGTGATATTTTCTTCTCGATTGAAGAAAAATATAATAGATTACATGGTGATAGTCTTTCAACTTCAGAAGGATATTTTGATACATCAGTTTCACCTATTTTTATAGCCGCTGGTGCTGGCATCAAGTCAGGATTTACAACAGATCGTATTATAAGGCAAGTTGATGTTGCACCTTCTATCTCATTATTGCTAGGGGTACGTTATCCTGCACAATGTGAAGGGGCGCCAGTTTATCAGATTTTCTCAGAAGAAGTTTAAAAGTTCTAAATGAATTTTTATTTTTGATACCCATTAAATTATATTCTGCTCATTATTCTTGATGATTTGTGATTAAGAGAAAAATAATTATAGAGGAGTTGATAGTATGGTTTTACAAAATTTAGATTCCAATGATTTTGATGAAATTATATATGACAATGCTGAACCTAGTTTGGTAATTTTCTCTAGAGAGAGTTGCAGCGTATGTCAAGGTGTAATACCTATTTTAGAAGATTTGCAGTCAAGATATGATGGTAAGTATAATTTCTATTATGTTGATGTTGAAGAACAAAAGAATTTGTTTCAAAGATTTTCATTAAAAGGAGTTCCTCAAATCCTATTTTTTAAAGAAGGGGAGTATAAAGGAAAATTGGTTGGACATGTGGAAGATGAGCAAGTTGAAGACAAAATTGCTGAAATATTTGAGCGTGATTAAAAAGGAGTGGTTAAAGGTATGGACGCGATAACCAATTTCTACGACTTAATTATCATAGGTGGTGGGCCTGCTGGGCTATCAGCAGCAATTTATGGAGGAAGAGCTAAACTTAAAACTTTAGTAATAAATAAAGGAATAGTTGGTGGACTTGTAAATACAACGCGAGAAATAGTAAATTATCCAGGCTATGATAATATCAGTGGTTCAGATCTTATGAAAAAATTTAAGGAACAGGCGGAGAGTTTTGGAGTTGAATTTTTAAGGGACGAAGTTGTGGAAATAGATTTATCTCAGAAAGAAAAAAGAATCATTACAAAAAAGAAAAAAGAATTCTTGGCTAAGGCTGTGATTATTGCCTGTGGCAGTGAACCAAGACTTCTTAACATTCCTGGCGAAAAAAGATTACAAGGCATGGGTGTTGCATATTGTGCAACTTGCGATGCCGAGTTCTTTGAAGGTGAAGATGTTGTTGTTGTTGGGAGTGGTGACCAAGCAATTGAAGAGGGAATGTATATTACTAAGTTTGCTAATAAAGTGACTGTTATAGTCCTTCATGACGAAGGGATTCTCGATTGCAATAAAGTAAGTAGTGAAAAAGCCTTTAATAATAAGAAGATGGAGTTTATATGGAACTCAACAATAGAAGAAGTTCTTGGAACAGAGAATGTTGAAGGTGTAAAAATCAAAGGTATTAAGACTGGAAATACAGTAGAGATAGATTGTCAGGGACTATTCTTCTTTGTAGGTATGGTTCCATCTACTAATTTTGTCCAAAATACTAGTATTAAAATGGACTTAAATGGGTATATACCTGTAAATGAACTTATGGAAACTATGGTAGAAGGTGTTTATGCAATTGGAGATAACCGCGTTAAATATTTAAGACAAGTAGTTTCAGCAGCAGGTGATGGAGCAACTGCTGCTGTGGCAGCTGAAAGATATATTGAAGAATTAAATGACTTTAATGAAACTGTTATGAAAAGCAAAAAAAAAGTATTGCTATTATTCGGAAATGCTTTAATTAATGAGAGCTTAGAGTTCGAAATATTATTAGAAGAGGTAAACAGAGAACTAGATAATGATTATAAAATTGTAAAGGTGGATATGGCAAAAAAGAAAAGTCTTGTTGAAAAATATGGGATAAAAAATGTACATGCTGTTGTTGTCTTAGAGCAAGGTAAAGAAATTAAACGATTGAATTGTGCTATGGATAAAGAGCAAATGAAATATCAATTATGCTAGCCAAGAGCTCTTGTAATAAAATGGAGCGTCTCAAAAAAGACTTTTGGGACGCCATTAGTGTTTAGTGCATATTTTTTTTAATGCTATAATTGAAAAAATATTTAAACCCTAAAGAATTTTATGATTCCTAAGGATAATGAAGGAAGAGTATTTATTTTTATTAGCAAAAGATGATATAGCAAGCACAAAATATTAATTTTATAACATAAATTGATGAACTTTTATAAATAATGATATAATTGATTAAAAGTTAAAATAAAATTATAGTAAGCGTTATCATTGCTATGTAAGCAAAGGTTATTGAAAGGAGATTAATAATTATGGTAAAAAATAGTAAAGAACTTTTGTTAAATGATGGACTTAAAGTACCAGGTATAGGCTTTGGAACATATTGTCTAAATGGTATAGAAGGATCTAACAGCATTAAGGAGGCAATTGATTTAGGATATAGATTAATTGATACAGCATTTAATTATGAAAATGAAGGTGCAGTTGGCGAGGCCGTAAAAAAAAGCTCTATTTCAAGAGAGCAACTTATAATCACTTCTAAATTACCTGGTCGTCATCACTCATATAAAGAAGCTATTAATACAATTCAAGAATCATTATTTAGAGGTGGATTAGATTATTATGATTTATATCTTATTCATTGGCCTAATCCAAGAGTTAATTTATATGTTGAAGCTTGGCAGGCAATGATTGAATTAAAGAAACAAGGGTTAATTAGATCAATAGGTGTTTGTAATTTTATGCCAGAACATTTAGAAACTTTAATAAAAGAAACTGGAGTAACGCCTAGTATTAATCAAATTGAGCTTCATCCTTATTTCAATCAAGAAGAGCAACATGCTTTTGATAAAAAACATGGTATAGTTACAGAATCTTGGAGTCCTCTTGGAAGAGGTAATAGTATGTTAAAGGATGAGAAAATTGCTGAAATTGCTGAAATACATGGAAAATCTATTTCACAAGTGATTTTACGTTGGCATGTACAACTTGGAGCTATTCCACTTCCAAAATCAGCATCAAAAGAACATCAATTAGATAATTTGAATATTTTTGATTTTGAATTATCAGAAGATGAAATGAAAATCATTTCTGGACTTTCTCGTGAAGATGGTCGTACATCCAATCAAAACCCTAGAAATTATGAGGAATTTTAATAAATAATATACAACAATAGTTAATTTGTCTTAATCTTATTATCCATCTATCTCTTTCTATTGCTTTTGAATATGCTCCAAAACCTTGCCCAGCTGTTATTGGAAGTGCATCCATTAATTGAGTTCTTACTAGTTTTATTATATCTGAGAACTCAGTTTCTTTCAGTATTGAAATTACAGGCAAGATATAAAAAGGCAATCTTATTGATATCCACTGCGGTGGATGTATGTTAAATAGAGTAGGCATGCTTTCAAGGAGTGATAATGCAGTTAAACTAAAAAGAAAAAGGTATTGTTTAATTAAAACGAAAATTTTTATAAAAAAGGAAGGATATATATGAAAACTTATTTGGTAACAGGCGGTGCAGGGCTTATAGGATCAAATTTTATTTTGTATATGCTAAATAAATATGAAGATATAAAAATAATAAATTTAGACAAATTAACATATGCAGGTAATTTAGAAAATCATAAGTCAATTCAAAATGACAAGAGATATACATTTGTTAAAGTAGATATTTGTGATAAAAATTTAATTCCTAATATTTTTCAAGCTAATGATATTGATTATGTTGTTCATTTTGCAGCAGAATCATAGGTAGATAGAAGTATAAGAAATCCAGAAATATTTGTTCAAACAAATGTACTTGGAATAGTTAATATGCGTAATTGTGCAAGAGAAGCATGGAAAACAAAAGATGGATTTAAAGAAGGTGTAAAGTTCCTTCATGTATCAACAGATGAAGTTTACTGATGTCATAATAAAAATTAAGAGTATGATTTTATGTTTGAAAGTCACTGTATTCTATATTGACATTACATGATTATATTGGTACAATATGTTACAGATTGATGATTAAGGTCACATGAAGGGGTACACCACCACGGGTGTAGTTCTTCTTGTGGCCTTTTTTGTGCATTAAAATTTGGGGAGGTGAATTATGATAAGTGTAAATGGCAATGAAATAAGCAATGCAGATGATTTGAGTTTATCTGATTATCTAGTACGAGAAGGTTATACGATTTCTCTTGTTGCAGTTGAATATAACGGTTCTATTGTTCCTAAAACTCAATATGAAGAAAAAATATTAACTGATGGTGATGTTATAGAAGTTGTAAGTTTTGTAGGAGGTGGCTGATTTGAATATAAAGATTAATGGTAAAACAGTAACAACTAATTGTTTAACTCTTCATGATCTACGCACAGAGAATTATGATGATGAAAAAAATATAATATCTATTTTAAATGGATTCCAAACCTTTGATGACTATAATCTTAGTGAAAATGATGAAGTAAGTTTTATTGAAAAAGGTAAAATGCCCACGCAAGATGAATTTGAAAGATTGATGTGCGCGAGACATACTCCACATGTATTTGAAAAAGTTAAAGCTTCCAAGGTAGCAATTGCTGGTCTTGGAGGTCTTGGCTCTAATATAGCAGTAAGTTTAGCAAGAACAGGAGTAGGCAGCTTACATTTAATTGATTTTGATATTGTAGAACCAAGCAACTTAAATCGTCAGCAATATAAAATTAAACATCTAGGGCTATATAAAACAGAATCCTTAAAAAATGAAATTGAAGAAATAAATCCATTTATTAAGGTAACTATTAATACTATTAAAGTTACTGAAGAAAATGTTCAAGCCTTATTTGAAAATGATGATATTATTTGTGAAGCTTTTGATAATCCGAAAGCTAAGGCTATGCTTGTAAATACTATTCTTGAATGTTATCCACTAAAGAAAATTATATCAGCTTCGGGAATGGCAGGATATGAGAGTAGTAATACAATAGTCACAAAAAAAATAACAGATAACTTTTATTTGTGCGGCGATGGAGAAAATGGCGCTATGGTAGGGCGAGGTCTAATGGCTCCACGTGTATCTATTTGTGCAGGTCATCAAGCAAATATGATTTTAAGATTAATACTCGGGATAGACGAAATATAAAGTGAAATTTAGATTCAGAGGTTAGACACCAGGCGATGCAATGGTACTAGGTGCCATTTGTGGGTATAAATTTAATACAAAGACAATAAAGGAGAAGAAAAGCATGGAAAATAATAATGATAAACTTATTATAGGTGGACATGAATTTAGTTCACGATTTATATTAGGATCTGGGAAATATTCACTTGATTTAATAAATGCAGCAATTGAAAATGCTGGTGCTGAGATAATTACCTTAGCATTACGTCGTGCTAATTTGGGAGGCACTGCTAATATTTTAGATTATATACCTAAAAACATTACATTACTTCCAAATACATCAGGGGCTCGTAATGCTGAAGAAGCAGTTCGTATTGCACGTTTAGCTCGCGAGATTGGATGTGGAGATTTTGTTAAAATTGAAGTTATTCGTGATTCGAAATATTTGCTTCCAGATAATTATGAAACATTAAAGGCTACTGAAATTCTTGCAAAAGAGGGATTTATAGTAATGCCTTATATGTATCCAGATCTGAATGTTGCAAGAGATATGGTGAATGCAGGAGCTGCTGCTATTATGCCACTTGGTGCACCTATTGGGTCAAATAAAGGATTAAGTACACGTGACTTTATTAAAATTTTAGTTGATGAAATTGAACTTCCAATTATCGTAGATGCAGGAATCGGACGACCTTCTCAGGCGTGTGAGGCTATGGAAATGGGAGTTGCTGCTATTATGGCTAATACTGCAATTGCTACAGCAGGTGATATTCCAGCTATGGCGAATGCTTTTAAGAATGCAATAATTGCTGGAAGAGGGGCATATCTTTCAGGGCTTGGTAGTGTACTTGATAAGGGTGCTTCAGCGTCATCACCATTAACTGGATTTCTTGAAGATTAAGGGGGGGAAAATAAAAATGGAACAACGTGTTGATCATATGAAATATATGGAAGGTATGGAGGTGATTGAATCTAATGTTATGGATCAAGTTATCTCAAAAATGGAAGCATATGATTCTGAAAAATATACAGCTCATAATGTGCTTAGGGCTCTTAAAAAAGACGTATTAGATATTGAAGATTTCGCAGCTTTATTATCGCCTGCAGCCTTTCCTTTTCTTGAGGATATGGCGAATCGTGCTCAGTTAGAGACACGTAAGCATTTTGGTAATTCGATTTATATGTTTACACCACTTTATATTGCTAATTACTGTGAAAATTATTGTATTTATTGTGGTTTTAACTGCCATAATGAAATTAAGCGTGCGAGACTTAATGCAGAGGAAATAGAAAAAGAAATGCAAAGTATTGCGAAAACTGGACTACAAGAAATATTACTTCTTACTGGTGAAAGTCGTAGCATGTCTGATGTTTCTTATATTGGTGAAGCCTGCAAAATAGCCAGAAAGTATTTTAAGGTGGTTGGTCTTGAAGTATATCCAATGAACTCAGATGAATATAAATACGTACATGAATGTGGTGCAGATTTTGTTACAGTATTTCAGGAAACTTATAATTCAGATAAATATGAAACATTACATTTAGAGGGACATAAACGTATTTTCCCTTATCGTTTTAATGCACAGGAAAGAGCATTAAAAGGCGGGATGAGAGGTGTTGGATTTGGCGCACTGCTAGGATTGGATGATTTTCGAAGGGATGCTTTTGCAACAGGACTTCATGCATACCTTCTTCAACGTAAGTATCCTCACGCTGAAATTGCACTTTCATGTCCAAGGTTACGTCCAATAATTAATAATGATAAAATTAATCCAAAAGATGTACATGAAAAGCAGCTTCTACAGATAATTACTGCATATAGAATATTCTTGCCTTTTACAAACATTACTATATCAACTCGTGAACGTGCCGGTTTTCGTGATAATGTAATTGGACTTGCAGCAACTAAAATTTCGGCTGGAGTTTCAGTTGAAATAGGCAGTCATAATGATGAAGAGGCTAAGGGTGATGCACAATTTGAGATTTCTGACGGACGTACAGTATCAGAGGTATATGATGCAATTGTGAGTCAAGGTCTTCAAACAGTTATGAGTGATTATATATATGTATAAAATCTTGGCAATTACCAATCGTCATCTTTGCAATAATGATTTTTTAACGCAGATAGAAAACATCTGTGGATTAAATGAAAAAAAATCAGAAATTAAATCTGTAAGTATTGTACTTAGAGAAAAAGATTTATCTGAAAATGATTATAAGGATTTAGCAGCTAAGGTAATCAAAATATGTGAAGAAAATAATACAGAATGTATATTGCATAACTTTTATAAAGTAGCAAAAGAACTTAATTGTAAAAAAATTCATCTGCCGCTACATGTGTTAAAATCTAAAATGGATTTATGCAAAGAATTTAATGAAGTTGGAGTGTCTATTCATTCGGCACGTGAAGCAATAGAAGCTGTTAATTTAGGTGCTACTTATATTACAGCAGGACATATATTTGCGACAGATTGTAAAAAAGACATTCCGCCAAGAGGGTTAAGTTTTTTATCATCAGTATGTAGCTTAGTAAATATTCCCGTTTTCGCTATTGGTGGTATTTCGCTTAGCAATGCTCAAAAAACTATTAGTGCAGGTGCAGATGGTATTTGCATTATGTCAGGATTAATGAATTGCAAAAATCTTAGAGAATTTATATAATAAATTATATATAGCTACTGTAAATGATAAGGATTTAGGCGGTGGGGGCCAACTACTTTATAGCAGTAAAGATCCAGAATATTTTCCTTAAAAAAAGTAATAAATACTACTGCACCAGATTTTGATGTTAAGAAAATAATAATTGATGTTTATATAGCTGTTGTTAGAATATTAGCTAAAATTAAATATCCAATTGGTTTTGATTTATATGTTTCTGAAAATGCTAGAACATTTGAGCCAGTAATAAAAAAAGGATTAGAGAATCCCAATAATTATGGTGGAAGAATATTAAAACATATTAAGTAACCTTAATTCTTTAAATTTCGTAAGTACTCCCAGGAAAAACAAGAATTTTCAGGTACAAGTTTTAAAGCAAGAGGAATTTAAAAAAAAGTATAATAGTAACCTAAATCCTTCAGATCATAATTGGTATATTAAGTGCAGAGGGCCAATGCTTGAATTACTCTACAGATAAGAGAATTACTGTAATATCCAAATAATAATAATATTGTCGTAAAATGAAAAATAATGTATTATTATAAACAGTAACATTTTATTTAAGGAGTGGATATTAATGAAATGGTTTAATAACTTAAAAATGATTCCTAAACTAGTGTCAGCATTTGCTTTGGTTGCAATTTTTACTGGTATTGTTGGATATATTGGAATCAATGACATGACTATTGCTGACAAAAGTCGTGACGATATTTATCATGTGGGGTTTCTAGGTACTAATGCTCTTAATAATATTAAATCGAATTCAATTCAATCAGAACGAGATATGTTATTAATTCTTGATTCAGATAATAAAAGTGACTTACAAAAAAACAAAGCTGACATTATAAGTTTAGAAACTAAAAATGATGAGCTTATTATGATATACAAGACTATAACTACTGATTTGGATGGTCAACAATTTGCAGAGTTTCAAAAATTATTGACAGAATATCGTATCATAAAAGATGAGTTAGTTAAACAAGTTGATGAGGGCAACTACACTAATGCAAATAAAATTTATCTAAGTTATTCTAAAAATTCAACTGATAAGATTATAATTTTAGACAAAGATATAAAATTAATTACAGATATGACTAACTCTAATTTTGATAGTAGTGACTCAGCTTATGCTAAATCATTATTTGAAATTAAGATAATAACTGCTCTGGGGTTATTTGTTGCTATTATATTTGGTTTAACAATTAGTATTGGAATTTCAAGACAGATAAAGAAGGTTGTAATTGTAGCTGATGCACTTGCTGAAAATGATTTATCAAAAACTGTTATTATTGATAATAAAAGTGAAATTGGAATTTTAGCTAAAGCAATAAACAAAGCTATAGAAAACTTAAAGACATTAATAGGAGAAATATCAGAAGGTGCCACTAATATTAGTGCTACTAGTGAAGAATTATCTGCTACGACAGAAGAAATATCAGCAAGAATGGATATTGTCAATGAATCAGTAAGACAAGTATCATTAGGTGCAGAACAGTTAAGTGCTACGACAGAGGAAGTAAATGCAACCACAGAAAGTATTGCAGAAAATGTGGATGATGTTACTAAAAGAGCACATAAAGGAAATAAAATAGCAATTGATATAGAGGCAAAAGCAAAACAAGTTAATAAAAATGCTGAAAATAGCGCTAATATTTCAAATAAATTATACTTTGAAAAGCAAGAAAGCATAATAGAAGCAATTGAAGAAGGTAAAGTTGTTAGTGAAGTTAAGGTAATGGCAGATCAAATAGGAGAGATAGCAAGTCAAACAAATCTTCTTGCACTTAATGCAGCTATTGAAGCTGCAAGAGCAGGCGAACAAGGTAAGGGCTTTGCCGTAGTTGCTGATGAGGTTAGAAAATTAGCTGAAGCCTCATCTATTACAGTCCAAAATATTCAAGAGGTGACTGGGAAAGTTGAACAAGCATTCAAAAATCTTTCCAGCAATGCTCAAGATGTATTAAGATTTATGGATAATAACGTTAAACCTGATTATATATTGCTTGTAGATACAAGCAATCAATATGGTCAGGATGCTGTAGTATTTAAAGAACTATCATCGGATATCGAAGCTTCAATGAATATAGTAAATCAAACTGTAGCAGAAATAAAAAAGGCAATTGAGAATGTGTCAGCGACAGCTGAAGAATCAGTTGCTAGCTCACAAGAAATATCAGCTAGTGTTAATGAGTCTGTTATGGCAATCCAAGAAATAACAAAAGCTTCTCAAAGCCAGGCCATATTAGCGGAGAGACTAGATAATATGGTTAGAAAATTCAAGCTTTAATTGAATAAATTATAATAGCTTTATTAACTAATTAAGGAGACACTAAACATTTTAATTTTGAAATGTTTAGTGTCTTTTGTTATACAGTAGTCATTATAATTGTGACAATAGTAGTAGATATATTATATTTGAGTATTATTTCTCTCAAATATAACTTTTCCAGCACAAACTTCAGATTGACCAAACCACATGCATTTTTCACAATTTAAGCATTTGCCAGTATCTTTGCCATATTTAGCATCATTTGCCCAATTAGGATTTATAAGAGTTCCTCTAGCAATATCAACAATGTCTATCTTTGTTTCATTTAATATTTCTTCTGCAAGCTCTGGTGAATTGATTCCATAAACTGCAAATACAGGAATTGAAACCTCTGCCTTGATCTTTTCAGCAGCATAAACAGCATCAGAATATTTATATTCTTCACTTACATGTATTTCTTGTTCGTTAAAGAATCCATAAGAAACGTCAAAGAAATCAGCACCATTTTTCTCTAATACTTTAGCATAATATAATCCATCTTCTATTGTTGGTTCAAAGCCTCCTAAACGGATTCCAACAACAAATTCTTTTGGTGTTACGTTTCTAATACCCTCTAGTATTTCTATTACAAATTTTTCTGGAGTTTTACCATATTGATCAGTTCTCTTATTTACTTTTTTATTTAAAAACTGGCTTATTAAGTATCCATGGCATCCATGAAGTTCAACACCATCATAGCCTGCTTCATGAGCTCTTTTTGCAGCTTTAATAAAATCATTTTGTACAGATTTTATGTCTTCGACAGTCATCTCACGTCCAACAACGCTTCTTCCAAAATTATCATATTCATAGGGACTTGGACATAATGGTTTCTCTGATATTCCAGTAACTCCTGCATGATGAATTTGAACAAATATTGCACAGTCTTCTTTATGAACTGCATCAACTATGTTTTTTAATCCCTCAATTTGATCATCACTCCATATTCCAATTTGTTTTTCTGATAATAGTCCATTATTATTAATGCATGTAGCTTCCTGGATTATAAGGCCAGCTCCACCTTGTGCTAATTTTTTATAACGTTCAACATTTTCAGGTGCTACATATCCATCATGAGCAAATGGAACTACCATTGGAGGAATACAAATACGATTCTTAATTTTTACATTTTTAATATTAAATTCTGAGAATAACTTTTCCAAAATATCCACACTCCTATTTAATTATTTATTTACACACAACCATTAATTTGGTATGTTATTAGTATATTTTATATGGATACAAAATATCAAGTACGCACATTTTTGTGCCTTAGATTTGGAGGGATTATGAGTGGAAAATAAATTAAAAGAAGCAAAACATGTTTGGTCAGAAGAATGTCCTGTTGTTCATGCTCTTGAAATCATTGGCGGTAAGTGGAGAATTCCTATTATATGGGAATTATCAACTAAAAAAAGCGTTAGATATAATGAACTTAAAAGAAGTATACCAGGAATAACTAACATTATGCTGACTCGTTCCTTGCAGGCTTTAGAAGAACATGGTCTTGTGAAAAGAGTAGAATATAATAAAATTCCACCGCATGTGGAATATTCTTTAAAAGATATATGTGAAGATTTGCTACCTGCATTAAAAATTATAAATGATTGGGGTAAACACGTGTTATAAGCAATTTTACTAAAAGTTGAACTAAGATAGATATGCATAAATAGGTAAGTTAATTATTATTTTAGATGGTACATGGAAAGAAGCTGGGAAGATATTAAGAAAGAGTGATTATTTAAGAAGTTACCAAGAATTTCATTAAATCCGATTCATAAGTCAGAATATACTTTGAGAAGAGGTGCATCTGACGGAGAACTGTGTACTATCGAAGCAGCAATTGAAGTACTTAAGTTAAATTATGACTTTGAGAATGCACAGTTAATTAAAGGTGTCTTCGATTTGTTTATAAAAAGTTTTAAAGCAGGAGCTAATGGACTGAAACTAAAAGAGTAGGTAAGGCACGTTAGTTATTCTACTATGAATTAAAGGGATGGTGATTAGAAGTACGGTTGTAAAGGTAACGTAACAATTAATAAAAATCCTCTTTAAATTATTGTTTATAATTTTTTAATGCCTCAACTATTCTGCCAGAAATAGCTTCATATCCAGTACTATTTGGATGAAAATCATCTGCTGCTAAATAACTTTCTGTATTATATTTAAAAAGGTCATAAGTAGGAATAAAAAGTGCATTTGAATCTAGTGATACAAGCTGTTGACTTTGGAAATTCCACTCATTTAAAATACTTACTTTGTCGGATGCAAGATCTTTTCCAAATGGGTTATATAAACCAATGAAAATCACCATAGAAGATGGATTATCACTCCTAATTATCTTAAATATAGATTTTAAGTTAGTTAAATATGTATCTTCAATATCTTTTATTTTTGTTGTAGATGAGGCTAAATCCATATTTTTGAGTTTGCTTATTTCATTACCGCCTATAGATATGAATATCATATCTGAACCTTTAATATCAGCTAAGGTTTGCGCTTCTTGTACTACATTTAAGAGTCCAGTAGATACATCTCCGTTTATTGCAAGGTTATTTATTTTAATTTCCTTTGAAGTCTTAGTCTTCCAGTAATCTGAGAAATAACCTGAAAAACCAAGTCCTTTTTCATCGCCAGTTCCTTTTGCAAGCGAATCACCAAGAACTGATATATTGTAATAATTTTGATCTAAGTCTTCACTTTTAGGTTTCTCAGTTTCAGTATTTGCTATTTCTTTAGGAGGGCGAGAACTTATTGATAAAGCTGCTGCAAAACCAGTAATTAAAGTTATAGTAGAAATTATGGATAATAATAGAATCAATTTCCATTTTAGGTTTTTGAACATTTCAATCCCTCCTTTTAAACTAATACATCTTGTTTAGTAAATACAATAAAACTGACAATAAAAGCACCTATACTCCAAGTTAGAAGTACTAAAGTACTAAAATTTAATGACATTCCACTTATAGGAGTGTATGAGCCTGTAAGATATTGTGGTAAATTAAGGTTAATGGCGAAAAAGTATTTTATTGCAGGCCAATCAGCTAAAAATAATCTAAGGAAACCACCGCCAACTAGTGTAGCCATCATTATTCCAATAGATGTTGATGTATTTCTTACTAAAACAGAAACCATAAATGAAATTGTTCCAACAACAATTGAGACAAACCATCCAAGTGAGTATACAAGAACTAAGTATTGCAGCTGTGTTACTTTGAATACATTTGAAACATCTAAGGTTCCAGAAGCAGAGCTAAAGCCTGTAGCTATAGGTTCATAAAAACCTAAGTTCTTAAAAAATAATCCTGAAATCAAAATAGAAAGTACAGCCATTTCTAAAATCACTATAGAAAACAAAATTAAAAGTGCTATATATTTACTAAGTAATACCTTCCATCTTGGAACAGCCCTAGTTAATAGTATTTTTATAGTTTTTGAAGAAAATTCTCCACACACACTATCACTAGAAAGTAGAATTATCAATAAGGGAAGTAAAACAGATATAGATTGTTCCATTAATTTTATTGAAAATTTTGCTGCACTCGGGGTAATTGGATTTATATTATTATCTAAATAATATTGATTTTGTTGAATTTGAATATTAATAGAAGTCTTACCAGCTTCAGGAGTATCAATTCTATTAAGTCTATTTTTTAAATCTTGTATTTGTTGCTTTTGTAATGATTGCCAAGGAACCTCCCCATTTCCAGTGGTTATTTTTGAATATTTATCCAGAGCATTTTTGTATTGATAATTTTGCCCATATGCAAACAAAGAAACTAAAATTAATAATATAACAGTAATAAGTAACATTTTTCTTCTGGATAGGATTTTATTTACTTCATTCTTCACTAGAACTAACAACATTTCCACCTCCTTAGCTGATGATACTATTTCCTTCTGTAATGGTCAAAAATAAATCTTCCAAAGTCTTTTGACTGGTATTTACGAATTTTATCATTATCCCTTCTTGTATAAAGGAAGAATTAATTTCTTCAAGTTTAGATATATCAACTTTGGCTATAATTCTGTCATCCTTAAGTAAACTATCGATACTCCACTTACTTTTTAATATCTCAATGCCCCTTTGGTTGTCGCTTAATACAAAGAAAACGTCTTGATTATTTATAATATCAGAGACTGAGGAATATTTAAGCAGAGTACCACCTTTTATTATTGCAACCGTATCACACATTAATTCAATTTCAGATATCAAGTGGCTAGAAATAAGAACAGCGATATTTTCTTTTTTAGCAAGGTCATGAATAATATGCCTAAAATCCTTAATACCAGAAGGATCAAGCCCATTTGTAGGTTCATCCAATATAAGAAGTTTTGGTTTGTGTACAAGAGCCTGTGCAAGGCCTAGCCTTTGTTTCATCCCTAAAGAATAAGTTGAGACTTTATCAGTTATCCTATTTTGCATTCCGACCAGCTCTATTGCCTTTGTAATATCTTCATTAGTAACATTTTTATTCATAGAAGAGAGCATCTTTAAATTTTCTAATCCACTTAAATAATTGTACAAATCTGGTCCTTCTATAATGCAGCCAACTTTAGACATAGCTTTAACATAATCTTTAGTAATTAAATGACCATCAATTGTAATTTTTCCACGCGTTGGAGAGGAAAGCCCCACAATCATTCTTAAAGTGGTTGATTTTCCAGCACCATTTGGGCCAAGAAAACCTAAAATTTCACCTGCGTTTATTGAAAAGCTAATACCTTTAACAATCTCTTTATTTTTTATGGTTTTATGAACATTATCTAATAATAACACTTGATTTTTCATAATATACCTTCTTTTCATTTTAAATTCATATTGGAAGTATAACACATACTTAAAATAATATTCAGATGAATGAATTTATTATTATTTTCATCCTCGCAAGGCATTGTTAATTGAAGCATAAAATGAGTGCATGTAAAGAAGAATACTATATAAGATTTTATCAATAGTGTACATTATAATATTGGCAACTTATTATATTCTTATCTTAGCCTTCATAAGGGTATAATAAATTGGCAGAAGCAGATACTAAAAAGGGGCGTATTATGTTAATATGATAACTAAAATATATCACACAATATTGATATTTTATTTTACGCAAAAAAAATATAGTATACAAAAAGAGAAAAAGAAAGGAGATACGGTGGAAGATAGAAAAGTAATAATAGAAACAGGATGGAACTTAGAGAACAGTTATGCTAATCTGCCTAAATTATTTTTTACTAGACAGAGTCCAACACCTGTAAAATCACCGAAGTTGGTCATTCTAAACCATGAACTTACAAGATCGCTGGGGCTTACCATTCAGTTGCTGCAAAGCAACGATGGCATAGCAGTGCTTGCTGGCAATCATATACCAGAAGGTGCTTTGCCCATTGCGCAAGCTTATGCAGGTCATCAATTCGGGTACTTTAATATGTTGGGAGACGGTAGGGCCTCACTGATTGGTGAGCAAATCACTCCATTAGGTGAACGGGTTGATATTCAGCTGAAAGGATCAGGTAGAACTAATTATTCCAGGGGTGGTGATGGTCGAGCAGCACTTGGATCAATGCTGCGCGAATACATCATCAGCGAATCAATGTATGCACTTGGTATTCCTACAACCCGCAGCCTAGCGGTGACGACAACGGGCGAGTCCGTAATTCGTGAAACCCACTTGCTTGGTGCAATCTTGACTCGCGTGGCTGCAAGTCATTTGCGTGTTGGTACTTTTCAATATGCTGCAAAGTGGGGTACCGTTGAAGAACTCCGAACACTGGCTGATTATACACTAGAACGACATTTTCCAGGTAGTGACGGTGCTCAAAATCGCTATCTTTTTCTACTCCAGGAAGTGATTAAGCGTCAGGCAATGCTGATTGCAAAATGGCAGCTAGTCGGTTTTATCCATGGGGTGATGAATACCGACAACATGACTATTAGTGGAGAAACCATTGACTATGGTCCTTGTGCCTTCATGGATGCCTATGACACCAAAACGGTATTTAGTTCCATTGACAGGGAAGGTCGCTATGCCTATGGTAATCAGCCCAATATTGCAGGATGGAATCTCTCTCGATTTGCTGAAACGCTATTACCACTATTGGATGATAATCATGAGAAAGCTGTCGAACTGGCTCAAGATGCAATTTCAGATTTTACTGAGTTGTATCATAATAATTGGCTGATGGGAATGAGAACGAAACTGGGAATATTTAATGAAGAGCTAGAGGATGAATCTATTATTGAAGGACTCCTAAGTATGATGCAGAAGTATGGTGCGGACTATACCAACACCTTCTGTGCATTAACTTTTAATAACTTTTCCGATATGGCATTGTTTGCCACCGAATCTTTTGCTCAGTGGCACAAACTGTGGCAGGCGAGATTAGGTAGACAGCAGGAATCCGAAGCCTCCTCCTATCAATTGATGAAAAACTCTAATCCCGCATTAATTCCTAGAAACCATCGGGTAGAAGAGGCACTAGAAGCTGCGGAAAAACAAGGAGACTATAGCGTGATGGAGCACCTTCTTGATGTTCTCTCCGACCCATACGCTCACTCCAAGGAACAGGCTGATTATGCTACATTGCCTGAGAAAGGCATCCGTCCTTATCGAACCTTTTGTGGTACCTAATATGTCAACTATTTAGTAGAGCTAAGGTATACAATTTTTGTATACCTTAGTTTAGTTTGTAAGATTATAATGGAAATAGATGGAAGATGCATTAAAGGTGCTGCAATTATAGTGAATATATATGAAATTTAAAATAATATAGCATTTTTCTTGTTATTCACAGATGTTTACCATGTGTGTTTCAGCTGTATTTAAATATTAGTAATATTCATTTTTTCATATTTTCATTATATACCATGCCATCTAGGTTACAGTCTATGTAGTTTTTGAGATTTTGAGTTAACTGTTCTTCGCGGAAACCATGCTTCTCAGATTCTTGAAATACTTTTGCCTTAGATACAGAAATGGGACTTTTCTTTTTTGGGTCAGCTTTTATTTTATCATCATCAATAATATTAAACGCCTCCTTTTATTGCGAAGTTAAAGTTTTAATCTCCTATTTAGATTTTCCATTATTATATACAATTATTCGTTTTGTTGCCTTTTTTCATCAACTGAGCCTTACTAGTTAATAACACTAGAATCAGAATATTTTTTTTATTAATGCACATCCTAGGATTAATAATTATAATTAAAGATATATAATGGAGGATTGCAATGAGGACTTTAAAAAAAGCATTAATATTTATTATGATTCCAGTTATTATAATGGCTCTAGTGGTAGGAACTTCTAAAAACAATGTATATGCTAGTTCAAATTTTAGCAAAAGTACTCCTACTAAGATAGCTGTATTCTTAGATAATTCTAATGCTATGTATATTTCTCTTCTTAAACAAAATTTAGAAGGTATTGAAAAAGACAATGAACATAAAGTTGAATTTATTTTCTTTGATTCAAAAGATAATCAAACTATACAAAATGAAGATATTGATAAAGCTCTTACACAAAATTTTGACCTTTTTATTATAAGCATAATCACTCCTAATCTAAAGGATGTAGAAAGTACTTTACATAAAGTCATGAAAAAAAATATTCCTTTAATTTTAAATCCAGATCCTGCAAAGGAAATAATAAACTTTGTTAAATCTTATAAGAGATTTGTGGTTATTGGAGCAGATTTTGAACAATCAGGTACTATGGAGGGAAAAATTCTTGTTAATGAATGGAATTCTAATAAGGATTTTTTAGATAAAAATCATGATAATATATTGCAGTATGTTATGTTAAAAGGCAGAATTGGTAGTCCATTAACAGATTTAAGAACAAAGTACTCCATTTCAGCGCTTAATGATGCTGGAATAAAAACAGAGGAACTTGCATCCCCCAATTGTGAATGGCTGCAAGATTGTGCTAAAAGTTCTATTGAATCTCTGTATCTTAAATACGGTAACAAAATTGAAGCAATAATTTCAAATAATGATGCTATGGCAGTCGGTGCAGTCGAAGCCTTGCAGAAATATGGATATAATAAAGGTGATAAAAAAGCAACAATTCCAGTTGTGGGAATTGACGGAATGCCAGCTGCCAAAGATTTAATACAAAAGGGCTTTATGACGGGTACTGCTGTTGTAGATCCTCATGATCTTGCCGAAACTCTTTATGCTATTGGAATGAATTTAGCTTCTGGTGCACCTCCACTTGAAAATACAAACTATAAATTTGATGATACAGGATTTACAGTTCATCTAAATTACAAGGAATATACAAAATGAGGAACCTATAAATACGACTTTACCAGCATAAACCTCAAATTGAGCAAACCACATGTATTTTGCATAGTTTAAGCATATTTTCTTTAGAAGAGAGAAATAAAATGAAGTTTTAGTAATATTTTTTTTAATTTTAGTAGAATAAATATTTCGAGAAAGATAACTTAGTGCTATAATTATATAAGTAAATTGTGTAAGAAAGTGAATCATTATACATAAATGTCTATGATTTTCTTTTTTAGGAGGTAATAATAGATGCACCAACAAGTATATGAGCAAGAAGCAAGTTATATTCTAAAATCAAAAAATATATGTAAAGAATTAGGATTGGATCCTGATAAACCCAGAGTGTCCCCAAATATTATGTCGGAATTAGAGTTAGCTAGAAAAAAAGAAGTCTATAAAGAAATTTTAGACGTTGTAAAATTTTTTAGTAATAAAATGCTTAAATCATTGGAGGGCACTCCTGTACTAATAACTATTACAGATGAAAATGGATATTTGCTTGATATCCTTGGAAATGAAGCCATAAGTGAAACAATGTATAAATTAGGAATTAAGCCAGGTGTTCAAATTAGTGAAGAGGATATGGGTACAAATGCGGTTAGTTTGGTTCTTAAACAAAATCAACCAGTACAATTAATAGGAAGCGATCATTATAATATACATTTACAAGACTGTGCTTGCTATGGAGTACCATTTTATAGTCCTGATAATGGGAAATTACTTGGGAGTATGTGTGTTATGACTACCATTGCATTTCATAATTCATTTTTCTTAATAACATTAACTACTGTAGTTGATGCCATAGAACGTGAATTATTACTTAGAAAACAAAATCGTAAAATTAATAAACAAAAAGAATTGTTATATGAATCAGAGAAAAAGCATAGAGAACTTCTTGAAAAAAATCTTATTATGAAGGATGAATTTATAACACTTATCACCCATGAATTTAAAACACCAATAAATGTTATTTACTCAGCTATCCAACTTATTGAACATGCATATATTAATGAAATTCCTAAGCCTGTTATAAAGCTTATAGGAAGTGTAAAACGAAATGCATTTAGACAATTGAGGCTTGTAAATAATTTGTTAGATATTACAAAATTAAATTCAGAGAAGTTTAAATTAAATTTAAAGAATGTTGATATTGTATTTTTAACAAAATTAATTACTGAATCTATAAAAATATATGCAGACCAGAAGAAAATCAACTTGGATTTTAAATCTAATGTCAGTAGTAGAAATACTGCAATAGATGACGAAAAATATGAACGTATAATTTTAAATCTTTTGTCAAATGCCATAAAGTTTACGCCAGAGGGTGGGAACATAACTGTTGATATTAAAGAAGATAAGAAGAATAAAACACTAGCTATTGCTGTTAGTGATACTGGAATAGGAATTCCAAAGGACAAACATGAAATGATTTTTCAACGATTTGGACAAGTTGAAAATAATCTTTCAAGGCAAGCAGAAGGTAGCGGAATTGGTTTAGCACTTGTAAAGATGTTAGTAGTTATTTTGGATGGTAATATACAAGTAGATAGTGAATTAGAAGTTGGAAGCATATTTACTATCACATTGCCTATTAAAGAAGGAACAGTTTACGAAGAAAATAAAGTATTCCTAGCTTCTGATAATAGATTGGTAAATGCCGTTAATGTTGAATTTTCTGATATTTATTTTTAATATGATTATTTATAAAAATTATATGTAAAAAATAGTTATTTATAGTCTAGCCATATTATTTAAATAATAATCACTTTCAATAAATTTTGTGTTTTAAGCATAGAGAAAGGATGATAGTTATTATTGAGTACAATAAGTTATTTACACCATTTAAAATTGGTAGTATGGAAGTTAAGAATCGTATTGTTTTTTCACCTATTGGAATTAATGCCTCTAATATTGATGGTACTATTGCAAATAATGAAATCGATTATTATGAAGAACGTGCAAGAGGCGGAGCTGGAATGATAATTATGGGCGCTCAGTTACTTTCACAGGATATTGCAAAGGGATCTCTTGCAGGTATATTAGAACATACATATGTAATACCTCAGCTTACTACTATCTGTGAAGCCGTACAAAGATATGGAACCAAAATTGTTGCTCAATTATGTTGTGGTACAGGACGTGATGCGTTTCCAAACATACATGGAGAAGCACCAATGTCAGCATCACCTATAGCATCAACCTTTAATCCAGAAGTTAATTGTAGGCCTATGAGTTATGATGATATACAAGATGTTATGAGAAAATTTGCACATTCTGCAAAAATAGTTAAAGATGCAGGTTTTGATGCAATTGAAATACATGGGCATGCAGGAGATTTAATAGATCAGTTTATGTCACCAATATGGAATAAACGTGAAGATAAGTATGGTGGAACAGATGAAAAACGTGCACGCTTTCCTAGAGAAATTGTTCGTTCAATTCGTAATGCTGTTGGATCAGATATACCAATATTATTCCGTCTTTCTCTTGATCACCGTTTTGAAGGTGGACGTACTCTTGAAGATAGCATGTATCTTATTAAATCGTTTGAAGAAGAGGGGGTGGATGCTATAGATATAGATGCAGGATCTCCAGACGCAATTGATTATGTTTTTCCATCTGCATATTTAGGTGATGCATGCATGGAATATTTATGTGAACCTGCTCGCAGATCTGTTAAAATTCCAATACTTAACTCGGGAAATCATACGCCTGAAACAGCAGTTAAATTAATAGAATCTGGAAATGCCGATTTTGTAATGTTTGGTCGCCCTCTTATAGCAGATCCGGAAATGCCTAATAAGCTTATGAATGGTAATCGTGAAGATGTTCGTCCTTGTATTCGTTGTAATGAGGGGTGTTTAGGGCGTGTTGCAATTAGACATACTAAGTTAAGCTGTTCTGTAAATCCACAAGTTTGTAATGAAGTTCGCTTTCAAATTAAACCTACTAAGGCTCCAAAGAATGTTGTAGTTATAGGCGCAGGACCAGCTGGCTTAGAAGCAGCACGTGTTGCTTCACTAGAAGGACATAATGTTACTGTATTTGAAAAAGAAACAGTGATTGGCGGACAGCTAGCAGCTGTTGCAACTCCAGCTTTTAAGAGCCAGCTTCGTGGATTAGTAGATTGGTATGGTATCCAACTTAAAAAGTTAGGTGTTGACGTGCAACTTGGGAAAGAAGTTTCAACTGATGACGAAATATTAGCTAAGTGTGACAAAATCATTGTGGGAACAGGTGCAGTTCCAGTTCATCCTCATATTCCTGGTATTGATGGTTCTAATGTTATTAACTTAATTGAGGTGCATAAGAATAAGGAACTATTGAAAGGTGAAAATATTGTTATATGCGGCGGTGGCTTGTCAGGTTGTGATAGTGCTCTAAAACTTGCTACAGAAGGTGGGAAGAAAGTTACAATTATTGAAATGTCAGATGTGATTGCAAAGAATGCTATATTTGCTAATGCAGCATCATTAATACCTATGCTTGCTAAAGCAGGAGTGAAAATTTATACAAATAGTAAAGTTACATCAATTGATAGTCAAGGTGTTTATGTACAAAGAGATGATGGGACATCTGAACTTATAAAAGCTGATAATGTAGTTACTGCCTTTGGTATGAGAAAAAATAATAAGCTAGCAGAAGAAATAAAAGCAAAATACCATATGAAAACTAGAGTTATAGGAGATTGTGAAAAAGTAGGGAAAGTTGGTACAGCTGTGCATATGGGATTTTTCGCTGCACTTAGCTTGGAGTAAATTAGTTAATTAATAAAATTTTAATAGCTATAATGATATTAATTTTTGAGAATACTGTTTAGAATAATAATTATCTATTAAAGAACAGCAAATACTAATGTAATTTGTAGGAGGAGAGAGACGTATGAAAAGTATAGCATCGATTTTAGCATTAAATTTTAGAAGGTGGGGAATTAATAATGTTTTTGGAATAATTGGAAAACCACTTGTACCTTTAATCATGGAATTGGATAAACATGATATAAATTTTATTTTAAGTAAACATGAAAGTGGTGCTGGCTATGCTGCTGCTGGATATTCATTAATGAACAAGAAACTAGGTGTGGCTATTGTAACTTCAGGTCCTGGTGGTACAAACCTAATAACTGCTGCGGGACAAGCAAAAGCATATCATATACCAGTATTATTTATTACCGGACAGCCATCTATGCATAGTGTAGGGAAAGCTTTAGGACAGGATTCTACGATTTTTGGTACTGATTTAGTTAAGATGTTTGAACCAGTTACTAAATTTAGTGCTAGGATTGAAAGAGCTGATCAATTTCAAATATACTTACAACATGCATTAGAAAAGGCACATTTTGGTGTTAAAGGTCCAGTTCATTTATCTATACCAATGGACATACTTGATGAAGAAATTGAAGAATTTGAGCTTAATTTACCTAATAATATGACTAAGTTAATATCTTCAAGATTAGATGAATTTATTAATAAACTTAATAATGCTAAAAAAGCTGTGATTTTGGCAGGGAAAGGTATTCATTCAAGCTTAGCGTATGAAGAAGTTAAAAGTTTAGCTGAAACATGGAACATACCAGTTATGACTACACCAGGCGGAAAAGGAACGTTTATTGAAAACCATCCATTATCACTTGGTGCATTAGGATTAGGGGGCACAGAAAGAGCGAGTGAATATATTAAAAAAGATATAGATTTAATGATTGTCATAGGAAGTAAACTATCTGATATGTCTTTAGTCGATATATCATCAGAAAATTATCCTAAAGAAGTTATTCATTTGGATTATGATCCTACATTTATAGGGAAATCACTACTGGTTCCAACATTACCCATTGTTGGAGATATTAAAGCAAACTTACAATCAGTTTTGGATAAATCCAGAGACAAAATAAGAAATGAATATAATTTATTAGAAGAGAGTTATGAATTTGAAAGTAATATTAATAGAAATTGTGCGTATATTTCAGCTGCTCATGCTATGGAAATAATAAGAAAAGAGTTACCAGATGATTCTATTGTTTTTGGGGATGATGGCAGTCATTCCTTTTATGCAATAAAACATTTTGCTATAAGAAAACAAGGAACATTCTTTTTTGATGATGTATTTGGGGCTATGGGAAATGCTATAGGATATTCAATAGGCGCACAACTAGCAGGTTATGATTCTAGAGTTGTTTGCTTAACAGGAGACGGATGTACTTTTATGCATGGTACAGAAATATCAACAGCAGCAAATTATAATGTTCCAGTTACTTTTATAATATTTAATAATGGAAGATTAGATATGCCAGAAAAATTTATACAGCATTTTTTTGGAAAGACAGTAGGAACGACCTATAATAAACCATTAGATGTTAAAAAATTTGGTGAATCAATGGGCGTAAAATCATATAAATGCTGCAATCAAATTGAATTGAAAGAGGCTTTAGAAATTTCGAATTTACATAATGAAACAATTATAATAGAAGTTGTGGTTGATCCATATGAAATACCACCAACTATGAATAGGAGATAGTAAAATGAATAAGGAATATGAAAACGGACTTAATATATTAAAACAAATGACAGATACAAATGGTGAACAAATGGTAAAAGCCATAGGAGAAATATTCCCAGATTTTTTAGAAAAAATGATTTCTTTTGGATTTGGTCAAATATATTCAAGACCAAATTTGGATTTAAGAACAAGAGAAGTTGTAACAATAACTTCTCTTATAACACAAGGCGCATTTGAGCAATTAGACTTTCATATAAAAGCAGGACTTAAAGCTGGATTAAAGTCCGAAGAAATATTAGAAATTATTTTGCAATGTGCAGCATATGCAGGATTTCCTAAAGCTTGCAGTGCATTAGTCATCGCAGGTGAAATTTTTAAAGATAGTAAAATTTAAGTTGTAGAGTAAATAGATTAAAATAATTTTTATCCTTAATATTTTCTTTAAAATACCATTGGAAGTACGGTAAAACCATCATGTATGACATTTCACATGACTATTTCATCTTTTGTCAGAAGATACATAGAAAAACCAGTCCAGCTTAGAAAAGAGTTAGGATTTGCGTAACCACCAATTAGTTAATATGATTTGATTAATTGGTGGTTTTTCTTGTGCAAAAAAATGATGGTTATGATCTATTTATTCTAGAGAGTGGAAGAAGATTTTCATTTTTTGCTAGGCAAGTAAGAATAAAAAAATATAACAATTTATAGGAAACATGAACCTAAAGGTATAAGTTTAAATTAACCTATACAAAATTATGCTATATAAATATAAAATATTGGTAAAACATAAAAATAAGGAGCAGTAAAATTACCTGGAGAAATAAGAGATACAAAGACGGATTAAGAAGAGAAGGAAAATTAGCAAGCCATAGGACAAGAATAATAAGTTCGTTAAAAATATACGGTATTATGATTGGTATTGCACTAATTATTACAATAGTAGTGATTTATGTAAGAAAGCTTGAATTTTCAATATCAATTATTTTTTCTACAACCTCACTTCGCCTTTTATTTGAAATTATTATAGGTTCAATGGTGAGTCTTATACAGGTAGAGGTATTTTATAACAATACTAGGTCACTGATTTAGTCCATTTTTACAATGATTAATACAAAGTTCCAACCATTTAATAGTAGACTCTTCTCGTATAATAGCTCCGTTTAGAACAAGATAATCTCCAAAAGCATCACTATCAATAGGTGGAACACTCTTATAAGGTTGCTTTTGAGTGTATAAAAAGGCAAGTCGTTCATGATGCTGAAATAATTGCTGCTCTAATAAATGGATTCTAGTGTTTATATCTAAATTATTTGAGAAATACATTCTAAGACGAAAAATATTTTTTGGTGTTTGTTCAATAGGTTCATCCTTAATCAGCCAATTTAACAATTCTTTCCTGCCTTTTTCTGTGATATTATAAACTTTTTTTTCTAATACTTCCCCAGTAATTTCGATATCATAAACTAAAAGTTTTTCTTCGATTAATTTTTTTAATTCTGGATATATTTGACTAAGTTTTGCATTCCAAAACTCAACTAATTGTAAATTGAATTCTTTTCCTATATCGTAACCAGTAATAGGTTTTCTGTTTACTAATCCTAAAATTGCATATTTAAGAGTCCTCATAAACACACCCCTTCCTTTTTATCTACTTATTATAGCATGGTTTTTACAAATTACAACGTATGTCGTTTATTACATACATATAAATAATTATATATAATACTATACATAATTGTATTTACATGATGAATATATTGTGATAATATTAACAAAAAGGATAATAAGGGGGATAATTATGGAACTAACAAAAAAAAGATGGATTATTTTGATCGCAAGCTGTTTTATCAATTTATGCATTGGTTCAATGTATGCTTGGAGTGTATTTGCAGGTCCTATGGCAAAACACTTGAGCCAACTTACTGGTGCCACGCTAACTGCAGGTGCTCTGGCAATCGTTTTCACTATTACGAATTCAGTTGGACCTATTACTATGATTACAGGCGGAAGGATTAATGATGCCTTTGGACCAAAAAAAGTTATCTTATTTGGAGGATTACTTTTTGGTGGAGGTATGATATTATCGGGTTTTGCAACTAGCTTAAGCATGTTAGTATTTGCGTATGGTATCATAACTGGTCTTGGTATTGGAATGGTTTATGGATGTACAATCAGTAATTCAATTAAATTTTTTCCAGACAAACGTGGATTTGTTGGAGGTATAACAACTGCATGCTATGGTTTTAGTGCAGTAATAGTACCGCCAGTTGCAAACATATTAATCAGTAATTTTGGAGTAACAGCAGCATTTAAGATAATAGGCTCTGCATTCCTAATTATTGTATGTGCTTGCTCATTTTTTATTGATAAATGCCCAGCAGGATTTATTCCTGAAGGTTGGACACCACCAGCTTCTCAAGGAAATAAGTTAAACCAAAATGATAAAGACTGGAAGGAAATGCTTACAAGTCCTACTTTCTATGTAATGATTTTAGTATTGTTATGTGGTGCATTCTATGGATTAATGTGTTCCTCTCTAGCGTCTCCCTTAGCACAAGGTATGATCGGAATGTCAGTTTCTGCTGCAACTACTGTAGTTTCTATTTTAGCATTATTTAGTACAGGTGGTCGTATTATTGCAGGTTATGCTTCTGATAAAATTGGTAGAATCAATACCCTTGCTGTCGCTTTTGTTCTTGCTATTATGGGACTTACATGTTTGTATTTTTCAGGTCAGGGAGATGTTACTAAATTTTATATAGGTATTATAATTGTAGGAGTATCCTTTGGAGCGTTCATGGGAGTATTCCCAGGATTTACTGCCGATCAATTTGGTACTAAACACAATAGTGTTAATTATGGAATAATGTTTATTGGCTTTGCAATATCAGGGTATTTTGGTCCAACAATAATGAAAAATGTATATGCTACGGATCATAGTTATCAAAGAGCATTTTTAATAGCTGCTTTTCTTTGTGCTATAGGTTTTGCATTAACCTTTGCTTATCGTTATGTGAATAAAAAAAGTAATATGGGCAAATAAATAGAAATATGCATATTCTGATATGTTCAATATTGGATGATAATTTATACCTCAAAAAGCGAATAATTTAATAAAGACATGATTATTCAAAAGAAATTATATCAATTATGAATAAAAAAATTAATAATTAATGAATAGAGGAGAATAAAATTATGGAAAGAAAATATCCAAACCTATGTAAACCAATTAAAATTGGAAATGTAAATTTTAGAAACAGAATGTTTTCAGCACCTATGGGAGGAACAGACATTACTGCTGATTGTACTATTGGACCTAAATCTACAGCTTTTTATGAATTAAGAGCTAAAGGTGGTGCTGCTTCAGTTACTGTAAGTGAAGTAGTGGTTCATCCAGAAACAGAAGGTTCACATATGTTTCATCTTGATTTACAAACAGTAGGTTCACTTGCAAGTTTTACTTACACTGCAGATGCTATACGTCGTCACGGTGCAATTGCCAGTGTAGAATTATCTCATTCAGGACAATATGCTGGAACTTATTTAACTGATAAGAACAAAAAACAAGGACTAGCTCAATGGGGTCCAAGTGAGACCGTTCGTCCAGATGGTCTTCCAGTAAAAGAACTTACTCAAGAGTTAATAGATGACATCGTAGCAGCTTATGGAAATTGTGCAGGACTAGCTAAAAGAGCAGGTTTTGAAATGATTATGGTTCATGGTGGACATGGATGGTTAATTAATCAATTCTTATCTCCTTATTTTAATAAAAGAACAGATAAATATGGAGGCCCTCTAGAAAACAGAGTACGTTTTGCACAAGAAGTTCTTGATAGTGTCCGCACCGCAGTTGGACCTGGTTTCCCAATAGAGTTTAGAATGAGTGGTTCTGAATTATTTAAAGGTGGCTATGATCTTGCAGAAGGTGTTGAAATTGCTAAATTAATAGAATCAAGAATAGATTTGCTTCATGTATCAGCAGGAACTTACCAAAGAGGATTTGGGCTAACACATCCTTCTATGTTTTTACCACATGGATCAAATGTGTATCTTGCAGCAGAAATTAAAAAGCATGTAAGTGTTCCAGTTGCAACACTTGGTGGTTTAAATGACCCGGAAATGATGGAAGAAATCATAGCTAGTGGTAAGGCGGATGTTGTTGAAATGGCTCGTGCACTTTTAGCTGACCCAGAACTTCCAAAAAAAGTTATGACAAATAAAGATGATGACATTGTAAAATGTTTAAGATGCTTTACATGCATGGCAGAACGTGCTATGACATCTACAAGACGTTGTACTGTTAACCCATTAATTGGTCGTGAATTAGGCGGAATGGAAATTATAGCAGCAGCTACTTCACGTAAAGTTTTAGTAGCAGGTGGTGGTCCAGGTGGACTTGAAGCTGCAATTACTGCTGCAAAACGTGGACATAAGGTAATCCTTTGTGAAAAATCTGACGAGGTAGGTGGAATACTTAAAGGAGAACAAGCACTTCCATTTAAATATGAAATGTATGAATTAGGCGTTACACTTGGAAAATTAGCAAAAGATGCTGGCGTTGAAATTAGATTAAATACAACTGTTACAAAAGAATATGCAGAAAAAGAAAATGTTGATGCATTAATAATAGCAGTTGGTTCAGAAGCACTTGTTCCTCCGATTCCAGGTTTAAATGGTGATAACGTAGTAGTTGTTAATGACTATTATTTAGAGAAGGACAAGGTTAGTAATGAAGTAGTAGTTTTTGGAGGCGGTCTTGCAGGTTGTGAGGCAGCAATACATCTTGCACAAGAAGGTAAGATTGTACATTTAGTAGAGATGAGAGCAGAACTTGCTCCAGATGCTAATATCAGACATCGTCCAATTCTATTAGCAGAAATCGAAAAAAACAATATTCATGTTCATACAGAATATAAGGGATTAAGTGTAACAGAAGAAGGTATTTTATGTGCTGATGCAGCTGGTGTGGAACATCTTGTTCCAGGTACTTCAATAATCTGTGCACTTGGACAAAGAGCAAGAAGAAATGTTGTAGAAGACTTAATTGATTGTGCACCTTATGTTGCAGAAATTGGAGATTGCGTACGTGCATCTACTATAACAACTGCAGTATATCAAGGATATCATGCTGCACTTGATATTTAATTAGGGAGTCATTTTAGTCTAATCCCTAAATAAGCAATATTTTTCAGTAATTCAAAATTAAAGCTTCAGACTGCATTTCTCTTAATACAGGAAAAGTGGTCTGGGGCTTATTATCTTCAAATAATTTTAACTGGATTTTTTATGTCTAGAGATAATAGAATGAATCATAAAAAAGCATTAATTAAGCAGCCATAAAAATATCAGCCCAATGATTCACGCATTTATCCATAAATGCATAATATGTTACTGATAAATTTCTATTAGTGGAGGATTTTGATTGGGATATTATATTCGAGTAGAAGAAGATGTTAAAATCTATGTGGAGGATGTTAATCCAGGTGGAAAAAAGACGATTTTATTTATACATGGCTGGCCATTAAGTCATAAGGCATATGAATATCAGTTTAATAAACTTCCTAAAATGGGATATAGATGTATCGGGATTGATACGAGGGGATTTGGTGATTCAGATAAACCTTTCAGTGGCTACTCTTATGATAGATTATCAGATGATATTAGAGGCGTAGTTGAAACTCTTGAATTGCAAGATTTCACATTGGGTGGCCATTCTATGGGCGGAGCCACTGCCATCAGATATATGTCTCGTCATAAAGGGTATGGGGTTTCAAAACTTGCTCTTTTTGGTGCTGCAGCTCCGAGTTTAACTATGCGTCCAGATTTTCAATATGGAGTGACTAAGGAGACTGTAACTAATCTTATTCAGGGAGCATACAATGATCGGCCTAAAATGCTACGAGATTTTGGAGATATATTTTTATTTCAGCATGCGACTGAGGCTCTTTCAGATTGGTTTTTTCAATTAGGGATAGAGGCATCTGGATGGGCTACGGCAAAGTGCGCAATCACGTTTAGAGATGAAACTTTGTTTTGTGATTTAGGGGAAATACATGTTCCAACATTAATCCTTCATGGAATTCATGATAAAGTTTGTTTATTTCAGTTGGCTGAAGTTATGAGAAAAGGAATTGAAAGCTCTAAGCTTATACCCTTTGAAAATAGCGGCCATGGATTATTTTATGAAGAACGTGATAAATTTAATAAAGAATTAATAAAATTTATTGAAGAATAGAATTTGAAATAAAAAAAGAGAAGAGAGGTTGTTACAAGACAAAAAGCTCATATGTTGAATCATCGTCATATACTGTTTTAATTCCATATAGGATGTTAAAAAAAATGTTGTTATGAGTTATATAAATTCGTAACAACATTTTTCAGGAATAAACTTAATCTTTAATACTGTAGTAAATTATACTTTATTGTCTAATAAGCAACCTTTATGGTAAGATGTTATAGCTTAATAATGATGATGTTATAAGAAATTAGCTTATAAAAAATAAAAAAGTAAGACTGGAAGAATATACTATATGCATAAGAAGAAAATATTAGAAGTTAGGGGAGTCAAAACAAGATGACAGGAAAGACGCATTTATCGGTTGGAATGGCAGCTACATTGTTAGTTACTCAACCACAATCAATAAAAGAATTAGCATTATGTTTAGGAGTGACCTTCATTGGAGCAGTTATTAGCGATATTGATGTTAGCACATCAGAATCACATGAAGTAATAAATAAAATACTTGCTATTGTTATAATTACTGCAATTGCTTTAGCATTTGTAGAATATAAGTGGAATGTTGGCATTATTACATCTTTTAAGAATAATAGTAATATTATGAGGCTCATAGTAGGTATTATGGTATTTCTAGGCATTTGTATTTTTGGAAAAAATCAACCACATCGTTCATTTATGCATTCAGGTTTGGCAGTAGGTTTACTTAGCGGAGCTACTTATATTATATTACCTGATGCAGTCCCATATCTTATTATATCAATGTTTTCTCATATTTTAATCGATACCTTAAATAAAAAGAAAGTTCATATTTTTTATCCATTACCAGGAGGAATAAGTTTTAATTTATGTAGTGCACAAGGAGTCGCAAATAATACAATCTTTAAAGTTGCAAGTTTTTTAACAATAGTAAGTTTTGTATATTTTACTGGAAAAATAGGAATTGGATTTTTCGGATAAAAAGAAAAATAGTAGAAAGTTAGCAGAGTATATAAAAGAAATTTTAGAAAAATAATGTAAAACCTGATCAAAGTAAAGGTATTTATTATATATACTCAAAATACGTTGATTATGGGTGACATGGCAGTAAATTTATTTAAAATAGATTTACTGCCTTATTTAATAAAAGATAAATATTTCTAGAAATATTATTTCTCTTTAAAATAGCCGTAGAATAGTACATGTTTTCTGGAAAATCATAAGCTCTAACGTAATAATAGTGTTTGATGGTGTATCTAAGACATTTCTATATAGCCTTTTACTTTTTGAATCCCATAACTATTTACTCTACGTATATATTGTCTGTCATTTTCTCCTGGTTCTCTTTCAATAAATACATCTAAACGATTACTTTCGCTAAAATATTTATTAGAGCCTTTATCATTAACAACAACTTGTCCATAACTTTCTAAATATATTGTAGTATTCTGTGGTATTACATTGTTCGCTACACCACCTCTCGACAATGGTTTATTTTGACAAGTAACTCCACCTGCACTGCTATTTTCTGAATTGAGCGATGTATAAAAGGTTAGTATAAACTCTTGAAATTGAGGCTCATTATTTTGTTTTTCGATTTCTTCTTGTTTAAGTATCTCAGCTTTTATTCTATCGCTTTCTGTTTTATCTTTTTCATATTGCACTTCTATAGGATTTTTAATTAATCTGAATTTATTCACCATTTCGATATTATTCTCTTTTACAACAGCTGTTGCTAAAGTATGAAATGATGTTACTGTACTTGTGTTGTAAGTGTTGAATAAAAATATAATACCACACACGCACAGTAGCCTCTTTCTTCTCAGCATCTAATCACTCCTTTATATATACTTAATATAAATTTTTCACATCATGTTATTTAATACATTTTAAATCATATTTTAGTAGTATAATTAGGTTGTATATCATATTTTAAATCAGAATAATTACCGATGTTTATATTAGCTTACTTTGCTATGGATTCTTTGTTATATCACATTAAATTCAATTCAATAGACTCTTGTAGCTCAATTCTATCAAATATATGCTTATTATAGCATAATATGTAAATATTGTATTCCTATAATTTCAAAGAATACTATTAATTAATTATGGGCCTACAAACTTTGTACTAAATTTAATCATAAAATAATTAAATTATGAACTACATGAATTATATGTAGTTCATGCATAAAACAAATAAAATGAATAGGTTTAGCCTATGCTATACAATATATACAAAGGAGATATGTAATGGATAATTATATAAATAAATATAAAAATAAAAAGATGAATATTAATCTTGATGATGGAACAAAATTAATTTGTAACGTTATAGATGTAATAGATCTAAATTCAAAATATTATATTGCTTTAGTTTCTGAAGATGAAAGCAGAGTTCTTATATACGAGTATGTAGAAGAAAACTCAAACACATTTGAACTTTTAAAGATAAAGGATAAAAATATATTTGATCAGGTTGAAAGTATTTTCTTTAATATGTTAGAAGAAGATGATGATGAAATTAAATAGGATTATATGACCAGAATATGATACCTTTAGATTTTTGTTGTAATCATCATATATATTCAGGAGATTAAATTTGCAAAGATGAATCTTATAAAAACCATATTTATAAAGAGGGTTCTATGATTTCTTTTGTGTTTCATTTTTTTATTAACCTTGTTATCTGAAGTGGTTTTATGTAGTTTGTGATAAACTATCAATTAACTAGCTTTTATATTTTATTTCACATAGATGGAATAATGTGTTATTATATTTAGATGAAATAATATAAATTTTAAAAAGGGTGGACTGAATGGATTTATGAAAAAAACTAATAAAATGCTATTAAAATCATTACTAGTGACACCATTATTGGTAGTTACTATGATATTACCTAGAACAAGTGTGGTAATGGCAGCAGCAACATCACAAGCTACGGTTAATTTAGGGACAGCCTCTAATTATGCTATTTTGGCTGGATCAACAATCACTAATACCGGCAATACTACAATCAGTGGAGGTATTGGAGGAGACGTTGGATTGCATCCAGGAACTGATTTCATTGGACGATCCAGTGTATCTCTGAGTGGAGCTGTACATATAGCTGATGAAGCTGCAAGAGTAGCCAAAGAAGACCTGATAAAAGCATATGACGACGCTGACGGAAGACTTCCTGTTACGCGTATTTCAACTGAACTTGGTGGTACTACATTGACTCCTGGTACTTACGATTCAGCCGACGGTACTTTTCAAATAACAGGTACTCTTACATTGGATGCTCAGGGAGATCCTAATGGAGTATTTGTATTTAAAACTGCATCAACGCTCATTACAGCATCAGATAGCAGTATTAACCTCATAAATAGTGCTCGGTTCTGCCGAACTTTTTGGAAGGTTGGAAGCTCTGCAACATTAGGAACAAATTCACATTTCGCTGGGCACATATTCGCATTGGAATCAATTACAGCAAATAACGGTGCTACTGTGCAAGGGCAGTTGTTAGCACGTAATGGTGCTGTTACACTAGAAAATAACACAATCACAAATGGGATTTGTGCTACAACCCCATCAGCCATTCTTCATGTGATTAAACATGTTATTAATGATAATGGTGGTACAGATGTTGCTAATGACTTCACTTTGAAAGTAAAGACTTCTGGTATTGATGTTGCCACAGCACCTGGCGATGAATATCCCGGAACTACATATACATTGGAAGCTGGTACTTATGCAGTTAGCGAAGGAGCTCATGATGGATATACGGCAAGCTATAGCGGAGATAGTGATACTCTTGGTAATATTACTTTAGCGCCTGGTGATAACAAAACTGTAACAATTAATAATGATGATAATGATCAAACACCGCCAGTAGTAGTAACTACACCACCAGCAGTAGTTACTACACCTCCGGTAGTAGTAACTACACCACCAGCTATTGTTAAACATCATCATAATAATAGTCATAATGGAGGAGAAACAGTAGGGACTACACCAGATGTTCCAATAGGAACTCCACCAGATGTTCCAGTAGGAACTACACCAAATGTTCCAGTAGGAACTATACCAAATGTTCCAGCAGGAACTATACCAAATGTTCCAGTAGGAACTACACCAAATGTTCCAGTAGGAACTACACCAAATGTTCCAGTAGGAACTACACCAAATGTTACGAGTAGAGAAGCAGTTACAAAGACTGTTACAGGTGGACAACTTCCGAAAACTTCTACACATTTGTATGAGTTATTACTTCTCGGAGTTATTTTAGCATCTATTGGAGTTCTAGGATGGATAAGTAGAAAGCGTTATGAATAAAGTAAAATTATTATGGAGCAAGCGTTTCTTGGCTACTATATCACTGATTCTTATGGCCTTGGGTATAGTATTTATTTTTTGGGCAATGTTTAGTATTCACGCTAATTCAGATTACTTTTCTGGTATCATTAACGGAACCTATTCTACACCTACAACTTTCTCTGCAGAGACAAGCGATAAGTTAACTGGGGATATAACTACTTCAAAGAAATCAGAGGAATCTCTTTATAATCACTATCCTGCGGAAGGGGACAATATTGGAAGTCTTACGATTCCAGCTTTAAATCGAAAACTGGACATAATTCAAGGTACTGATGTGGATGATTTAAATAAAGGTGTAGGACATTTCATACAAAGTGTACTTCCTGGTGAAAAAGACAATTGTGTCTTTTCTGGACATCGAGATACAGTATTTAGAGAACTAGGAAATCTGAAGATAGGGGATCAATTGATTGTGCAAACATCAGTCGGCACCTTCACCTATGAAGTGAAGAGTACACGAATAGTCCATGAAGACGATAAAACAGTGATAGTACCTATCGACCATGCGGTTCTTACTATGACTACCTGTTATCCATTCTATGCTATTGGCAATGCTCCAGATCGCTATATTGTCTCTGCAGATTTACTAGAAAGTAAATCTGCATTATAACTTCATGAACTTATATTAAAAACAGTAGTAGTTTTGTTTTTGATATGCTCCCTTTATTGTAGACAGTTAAAATAATAAAACTGTTTACAATGAAGGGAGTATTTTTTTAGGAAGAAAAAGTTCATATTTAGTAAAGGCTAAGGGATATTGACGCCTACTTATTAGGGGAAAAAGTCCCGCACAAATATGTTCTGATTTTGGAACACACAAACAATCGTTTAGAGCCTGACTCTGATTCAATATGGAAATCAGACCCTAGTTTGATATATACCATATTTTATTATATAACTAGTTTATTTAGTTGATCTTCATATAAGGTTTCATTTTCTAATAATTCTAAAGCTATTTTATCAAGAGAATCTTTATTTTCTTTTAAGAGTGCTAGAGTTTCATTGTATAGTTTATTAATAAGATTTTTACATTCTTCGATAACAGGATTTCCAGAACTACTATACAAAGAACCAACACTTGAAAGTTTTATAAGTCCCAAGGTTTCTCCCATACCGTATTCTGTAAGCATTTTTAATGCAATATCAGTAGTTTGAGAGATATCTCCAGCGGCTCCAGTAGAAACTTTATCTTTTCCAAAAATAATTTCTTCTGCAGCTCTACCACCAAGTGTTACTTTGATTTTATTCTTTAGATAATCCATTCTATGATAACTAGTATCCTCAGGAATAGTTAAGGTATAACCTCCAGCACCTTTAGTGGTTGGTATAATTGTTATTTTAGAAACTTTGTCCTTTGGAAGTAGTAACATAGAAATTAATCCATGCCCTGCCTCATGATATGAAGTTAGAAGCCTGTCTTCTTCTTTAAGATAACTTCTTTCTTTTTTCTCATATCCAGCTAAGGTTATTGAGTAGGCACATTCTATATTAGCTGAAGTAATAGAATTATTATTATCTTTAGCAGCTAAAATAGCACTTTCATTTATTAAACTTTCTAATTTTGCTCCAGAAAAGTATATAGTTTTTTTTGCAATATCTTTTATATCAAGATCTTCATGAGGTTTATTTTTTAAATGAAGAGATATAATTTTTTCTCTAGCATTAACATCTGGCAATGCTACTTCTATATGTCTATCAAATCTACCTGGTCTAAGAAGAGCATTATCTAGCATGTCCAATCTATTTGTAGCAGCAATTACGACTACTCCTTCTTCTTGCTGGAAACCAGACATTTCTGTTAAAAGAGCATTTAAAGTTTGATCTTTTTCATCATTGCTAGAGCCATTTTTATTATTACTTCTTGCTTTACCTATAGCATCAATCTCATCGATGAATATTACAGCTTTTCCATGAGATCGTGCTTTTTTAAATAAATTTCTTACTCTTGCAGCACCAACGCCAACATACACTTGAACGAAATCCGAACCACTAATAGCGTAAAATGGAACACCAGCTTCACCGGCTATTGCTTTTGCAAGTAATGTTTTACCTGTACCAGGATCGCCATAAAGAATAACTCCCTTAGGCATTCTTGCACCATATTTCTGATATTTTTCAGGATTTTTCAGGAAATCCACAATATCCATTAAACTTTCTTTAGCTTCTTCATTACCAGCTACAGCATCAAAATTTAAAGCGGATTTTTTATCTTTGCTAAAATCCTGCATGTCCATAGATGTTACTGAAGATGCTCCCCCTCTAGATTTATATACAATCATAGCCATTAGTGTTAGAAGAGATAAGACAAAAATACCAGAAGGAATAGTTTTTGTAAGAGGGGGAGTGGTTTGATCTTTAACTTCTATTCCATTTAGTAATAATTTTTCTTTTAAAGTATCTGTATGTGGATTATCTGTAGAATATTTAGTACCATCATTTAGGAATACAATCATTTTAGAAGAGGTATCTATTACTACTGTAGATATATTATTAAAATTTAAATCCTCTGTAAACATGGAATAACTCTTATTGACTACTTTTGTATTAAAAGATGTCGTTATCATAACTATAAGAGATAGTATTGCAGTAATTATAGGAATAATAATATAATATTTTTTAATTTTATTCATTTAAGTACCTCCAATATTTTTAAAAGATTACTTAATATTGATTATACAGATTTAAAATTAGAAGTCTAATTTTTTTCATGAATTTTACCAATGTAATTTTTGGAGAATTGATAAGAAAATCTCATGTTGATAACATTGTAAATTAATATGAAATGTTTACCACAAGCAATAGTAATATAAGTGAAAAAATTAAGGATATTGCATATAGTTGGGTTGTTCGATATAATTTACAAGGAAACATTTGCATATATGAGTGAATATAATGGAAATAGGATACTTTTCACAGATAAATGCATTGATAAAAATGGAGGATATGAAGTAAAAGGATCTGAGTGTGAATATGATGCTATTATATCTGATTATATAATAGCATCATATAGAAAAAAATTATTACAATATCTATAATTCTCAATAATTTGACTATATTTCTTTGATATGACTTATTTAATGATCAACTCACCATCAGAAGATGTGATAATTTTATAGAGATCAGGACGACGATCTCTAAATAGTCCCCATTCTATACGTTGCGACTCTAGCTGATCTAGATCAAATTCAGCAACGAGTACAGTTTCTTTTGTGCGGTCGGCTTCAATAATCTTATTTCCTTGTGGTCCTGCAATAAAGGAAGAACCGTAAAATGTTATTTTAGAATCTTCATCTTCTTCAACACCGATACGATTAGAGGCAATTACAGGTATTAAATTAGCGGCAGCATGCCCTAACATACAAGTCTGCCAGTGATCTTTAGAGTCTATGGACTGATCATAAGGTTCAGATCCAATAGCTGTTGGATAAAAGAGTATTTCCGCTCCCATCAAAGTCATACATCTAGCTGCCTCTGGGAACCATTGATCCCAGCAGACACCTATACCAATTTTACCATAGTGGGTATTCCATACTTTAAAGCCTGTATCTCCTGGATTAAAGTAGAATTTTTCTTCATAGCCAGGGCCATCGGGAATATGACTCTTTCTATATGTTCCGAGTATCTCTCCACTCGCATCAATTACTGCTAATGAATTATATCGCGCATAATTTTTCTTTTCATAAAAGCTGATTGGAAGTACTACCTTAAGTTCCTTAGCAATTTTTTTAAAATGATTGATTGCCTTATTTTTTCCTAATTCTGTAGCGTATACATAATAATCAGATTTTTCCTTTTGACAAAAATATGGTGTTTCAAAGAGCTCTTGAAGAAGAATAATTTGAGCTCCTTTATTTGCAGCTTCTCTTACGAGAGCTTCTGCTTTATTAATATTTTCATCTATATTAGAAGAACAGCTCATTTGTGTAGCTGCAACTTTAACTTTTCTCATATTTATCACCTCATCTTATTTTTTACAATATTCCAGGATTTTTAGGAGATGGCATTTGTTGAGTAGTACAATGTATATTGCCGCCCTCTTTAATGACGGTCATTCCATTTACTGTTCTGACTTTTCTATTAGGAAAAGTTGTGGTTAATATCTTTTCTGCCATTTTATCACTTTCTTCTGCAATACCACCAAAGATAGGTAAAATAATACCATCATTTACAAAGTAGAAGTTCAAATAGCTTAATGTCAACCTTTCACTTCTATACGTAAGTTTAGGAGGCTGACTAATAGTAATAATCTCAAATTTTCTTCCTTTTGCATCAGTTGCATTTTTTAATATTTCAAGATTCTCTAAAGTGATATTGTAGTTCTTATCCGTTGGGTCATTACAAATCTGCATAAGTATTTTACCAGGTGCAGCAAAACAGGCGATATTATCTATATGACCATCAGTTTCATCACCATCTAGACCATTTTTAAGCCAAATAATCTTTTCTATATTTATGTAGTGTTTTAAGTGATTTTCAATTTCTTCTCTAGAAAGTTTTGGATTTCTATTAGGATTTAATAAGCACTCTTCGGTACTGATTAGAGTTCCTTCTCCATCTACATGAATAGAACCACCCTCCAGAACGATAGGTGCATCAAATTTCCTAATATTAAAATGATCTAGGATTTTAGGCGTTACTTTATCATCTAAATCCCATGGGGCATATTTTCCTCCCCACGCATTAAAGTTCCAATTCACTCCAGCTAGAGTTCCTTTTTCATCAATTAAAAATGTTGGACCATTATCTCGAAGCCATGCATCACTATGATCAATAGGAAGAAACTCTATATTAGATTCATGAAATAACCTTTGTACGTTTTGTAATTCTTTATGGTTTACAATCACTGTAACTGGTTCGAATTCGGCAATTGCTCGAATGAACTCTTTATATCCAAGGCAAACACTTTCATGGTTCTCTGGATAACACATAGAGTCTTTAACCGGCCATGAAATAAATGTACGCTCATGAGTGGTCCATTCTGCAGGCATTTTATAATTAAAATCTTTTGGATACATATAATACTCCTTTTCTTTATGATTATATTTTATGTTTTCTTTTATATTCTTATAGTATCTATCATATAATAAACTTCATTTCACATCAATGTCAATATTCAATTAAATTCACTTTGTTTAACTATATTTTAGTGCATAGCAATAGAATTATTAAGATTTATTTCAGGAAACTTACATTATAGAGTGTATTTAAATTTTTTGAAGTGACTAAAATTATGATATAATAAAAATAAAAACTGGTAAAACATAGAAAGAGGCATAATGGTGGGAGACACAATAAATAGAATTAGAAAATTCAGAAATGATAGAGATTGGAATCAATTTCATGCATCAGTAAATTTGATAAAGCAAAGTGATTATCTTGTGAAAAAATACTTATAGAATACTTATGAATATCAGATATTATAAGGAGTGATAAGAATGGATAAAATAAAATTAGGAAGAACTAACTTAATGGTAAGCAAAAGTGGCTTTGGAGCTCTACCAATACAAAGGGTTTCTTTTGAAGAAGCCAAAAAGATTTTGCGTAAAGCTTATGAAAATGGAATAAACTTTTTTGATACTGCAAGGTCTTACTCTGATAGCGAAGAAAAAATAGGTTATTCCCTTTTAGATGTAAGAAATAATATTATAATTGCCACTAAGAGTCCTGCAAAAGATAAAAAAACTTTACTTAAGGATATTGAAACAAGTTTAAGTAAATTAAAAACTGATTATATAGACATATTACAATTGCATAATCCAGATGTACTTCCAGATCCTGACGATACTGAAGGTCTTTATTCAGGGTTACTTGAAGCAAAGAAAAGAGGAATGATTCGTTTTATAGGTATCACAAATCATAGAATAAAAAATGCTTTAGATGCTGCAGCCTCTGAGTTATATGATACTGTACAATTTCCTTTAAGCTCGTTATCTGCAGGTGTAGATTTAAAACTTATTGAAGAGTGTAAAAAGAGAGATATAGGAGTCATTGCAATGAAAGGTCTTTCAGGTGGACTTATAACTAATGCAGCATCAACATTTTCATTTCTAAGACAATTTGATAATGTAGTACCTATATGGGGGATACAAAGAGAAAGCGAATTGGATGAATTTATTGGGCTTGAAAAGAATCCACCTAAATTGGATGATGTGATGTGGGGAATTATAAATAAAGATCGTGCTGAACTTTCAGGAGATTTCTGTCGTGGTTGTGGATATTGTATGCCTTGTCCTGCTGGTATTGAAATCCCAACTTCTGCAAGAATAACTCTGCTTTTAGGAAGGTCTCCTTATAAAAATTTCATGAAGGATAACTTCAAAGAAAAAATGGAACGTATAAATAATTGTATAGCATGCGGAAACTGCAAAAATCATTGTCCTTATAAACTAGATACTCCAAATCTTTTAAAAAGAGAGCTTAAAAACTATGAAGAATTTTATGATAAACATAAAGATGAGATAAAGGATATTGGCTAATATCCTTTATCTCATCTTTATGTTTATTATTATAGGAGAGCGGATACTATAATGATTACTAATACGAATACGTGATAAATTAAAAAAAGTGCAAGAATTAAGAAGCCCAAAATATAAAGGCTTCTTATTCTTATGATTGCATATTTTCTTCAAGTTTATTCGAATCTTTCAAAAAATTATTTGTTCTCTTATATATGAAATAATATGGTACTTCATAAGCTAACATAATTATCCATCCTATAAGGCTTGCGTAAGCCACACCTTTCATACCTATATGTGGAACTAATACATATACAAATATTACTCTAAAGGATATTTGTATAATTGTAGAAATTAATGTGATCTTCATATTTCCCATACCTCTAAAGAAGCCTTGTAGACCATTTGTAAGGGCTGGAAGTAGATAGAAAAATGCCATAAGGCCTAAGTAACTAACCCCTAAATTAATCATACCTGTGTCTTCTTTAGAAACAAACAGTTTCATAATTGGTTCTTTTAAACACAAGATAACTATACAAATTAATATCCAATAACAAAATTCTATGCATAATCCAATTTTAAATCCATCTTTAACACGTTTTTTATTATCCGCACCACGATTTTGTGCTATAAATGTCATCATGCCATGGGATATACTTTGTTCTGGTGTAAATGCAAAATCATCGACTCTGTTTACAGCATTAAATGCTGCAATGGCAGCAATACCTAATGGATTAATAACGCCTTGTATTAATAGCTTTCCAATTGGCTGACAACACTGTTGCAATGCCGTTATAGAACCATGTTGAAGTGTCTTTTTTAAAAGATATTTATCCATTTTTATATCATTTTTAGTAAGTCTTAATAATGGAACATTTTTGTATACGTAAATTATACAGAAAATTGCAGAACAAGCTTCAGCGATATCTGTTGCTAGTGCTGCTCCAACTACACCCATGTGTAAACCGCCTACAAAAACAAAATCAAGACAGCCATTTAAAATAGATGCAATAGCTAAAAATTTTATTGGAGTTTTGGAATCACCAACACTTCGCATTGCTGCTGATACTGCATTATACAAATATGTAAATGGCATTGCAACAAATATAATTTTGAGATAAAGTGTTGCGGAATCAAGGATTTCATCTGGTACCCCAAGAAGGATTAATATTCCTCTGGAAAAAATCAAACCAATTATTACAACTAACAAGGAAAAAAAGCATCCAAATATTAATGTAGTTGATATTTCCTTTTTCAATTCTTTATAATTTCCGGCACCAAAGAATTCACTCATAAGCACTGATGCTCCAATACATATACCTGTTATTCCTAAAATGACAATATTCATTACAGGATTAGCTGTTCCAACTGCGGCTAATGCATCTGTTCCCGAAAACTTTCCTACAACTATAGAATCCATTGCATTATAAGTTAGTTGAAGCAGATTCCCAAGTATTAAAGGTATAGAAAAACTAATGAGTTGCTTTGTTATATTACCTTTTGTCATATCTTTAATCATATATTTCACTTCCTTAGTATTCCTTCATTAGATTATTATACTAAAGTAATTATGATGCTTTCAATACGCTAATTCTTAAATTCGTTTCATTATGAAATTATTTTAATTTTCTCCATAATGTACTATGTCCAATTTCTAATCTTTTTTCAACTTTTACTTGATTCATTCCTTCTTGAACCATTACATATTTTATAATACGAGTTTCAATTTCTTTTAGACTTCCACTAAGATCAATAGGCACTAGGTTGTCACGCTTATAATTATCACGTTCTTTTTTTATAGCAGATTTAACTTCAGTTTCAATAATATAGGAACCATTACATGTTAATGCCAATTGATTTATTACTCTCATAAACTGTCTCACATTTTCCGGCCAATCATAATCTGCTAGTAATTTTATTCCTCCTTCCTTCATTCCAACAACCTGGCTTGCACATCTTACATCTAATTTAGCAAGATACATGCTTATCATATTATTAATTTCACTTCTGTAATTTTTAAAAGGTATTAGTTCTATTCTCACCTCATCTAAAATTGAACTAAGCTGTCTTAGAAGATGTCCACTGTTAATACATATTTCTACAGGTAATTCAGAAGATGCAATTATTTTAACGGTACTGTTTTTATTTAACTTCTTTAAGATATTGCTTATCTTTTTTTGTCCTTCTTTACACAATTTGTCTATATCTTCTAAAAATAAAGTTCCTCCCTCATTTCCTAAATGTTCCATTATAACACCATCTAATAAATCATAGTTATAGCCTTCGGGCACCAAATAACAGCTTAGACATATTAATTTTTTTCTTTTTTGAGGGCTATAGCAGCAACATAAATATCCAATATCACTTTTACACATTCCATCTTCACCAGTTATAATAGTCGGAAGGGATGTATTACTTAGTTCTGATATTTGAGATAAAATTGTTTGTGGAAATACTGTATGTACAAGGCTTGGCGATATTTCATGTGAATCTAAGATTCTTATGAATTTAGCTAAGTTATCCTTCTCTATTTTTTTATCATCTATCAAATTACTAAATTCAACAGTTTGATATTGATCTTTAGAAATAGCATTGCATAATCTCACTGCCTCTTCAATAGCACTTTTTACACTTTCTATTCCACTAGTAAGCAATATGCTGTTTATTCCTAGTTCATGTGCTGTTTCATATACCATATTATCTCCAATTATAAGGTCATAGTTTTCTTTTTTTAGTGCTTCAATTATACTTTTTATATTTTTATGCTTAAAATAACATTGTGACTCTAGGGAATAGCCCATAAGCTCACTTAATTGTCTAAATGACTGAACGATGCTTGGATAAGCTAAAAATATTTTCTTCCCATTATATCCTTCAGATAATTTTAAAATCCTAAGTATATCAAAAGCATTTATATAAACTTCAACAATAGGTGTTGTTGTAACTTTCTTACATGATTCAACTGTACCACCTCTTGTTATAATTGCACTGTATTTTTCATTAGTCTTAAGTTCCAATAGAATTTTTGGTCCTTTTTCATAATTTCCTTGATATATATCTATTTGTATATCCTTATATTCATCTGAAACTGACTGGGCTAGTTCTTTTAAACCTAAATAAGGTGCTATAAAAAGAATCTTTATTTTCATAACTATAGCCTCCATTTTTTTATTTACTATATCTATAATATCAAAATTAACTTTATTATACATTATTTAGAGGGACTTACTGATACTATGTTTATTATACACATGCTTTATTCGTTGTGTTTAGGTAAAAATTATATTTTTAAGTATAAAAAACAAGAAAACTTAACAATTTGTAGGAAATATGCGGATTTCGAGGCTTAAGTTATTATATTAAGTACCAAGTTCTATGCTATTTACTGGAATTTATTATAGAATTACAATATAATGTAATAAAAAGATAATAGGAAGAAATTGAAAATTGAATAATGCTGTATTTATAAAAAGAAAGGAAGTGAGTATTTAGTGGGTTTATATATTTATAATACACTCTCACTAAATAGAATGTATGCCTAATATTTTTGATGGACTTAGAAAAATTTCGGATGATGAAATAATTGAACAAATAGCATTACTAGAAAATATTAATATGATTAATATATCAAAGCCAATTGCACAGAAGGCTAAGAAAAAGACTATAAGTATTATCAATTTTTTCGGAAATAAAATTGGTAAAAATCAGATAATGAAAGAACCAGAAGTAAAAGAAATATGGACGTTGATTGATGAAAAGAAAGCTGAATTAAAAAATTGTACAAGAGTAGAATTAGATGAAAGATTATTAAATATTCTTATTGAGAGATCTAGAAATGATATTGAAGACCCAACAGAAGATGAAATATCAATAGAGGTAATAGAAGAAACAGCTAAATTATATGAATTCTATGAAAATCTAACACCAAGTCAGAAAGCAGATAATATTTATTTCAAATATTGCGAAAGGCTTAAGGAAAAAGATAATGAATGTTTAGAAGAGCAACATGTAATTGAGTTAAAAGAAATAACTGAAACTGTAGAAGAAACTTTAAGAAATATAGATAAAGAAAAAAAGAAAGACTTTGAACAGACAATAGATGTCGAAAATTTAACACCTTTAAATTCCTGGAAGAATGTAGAAAGACAGCTTTTCACGAAAATTGTGTGGTTAGCAGTAAAAGCTTGTGGTGGGAGGTTTACTCCAAAGGAAGAAATACTTCCAAGTTTTATGGATAATGAAAAAAAAGTTGAGATAATAAAGCAAGAGGAGAATTTAAAAAAATCACAAGAAAAATTATTGGAATTAAGCAATAGAATTGAAGTATGTGAAGGAAAAATGAATTCTACAAAAAATAGTTTACAAGAAAAGAGCAGTGTATTAAATAATGTAATTAAAAATAAAAGTCAAGCTGAAGATGATATAATAATTTCAACAAAGATGATTGCTAAGTTAGAAGAGATTAAAAGACCACAAGAACATAAATTAAAGGAACTTAAAGAACAAGTAGAAGTGGCAGTACTAGAAATATTAGATTCATTAATGGAGGAATATAAAAAAATAAAATTTGATATAATTGATATTAATAATAAAATTTCTGATATCAGTATGGGTATTACATATAAAAATGAACTAATAAAAGATACTATTAAGCAAATAGAAAGTAAAGAAAAAACTATAAAAGAGATGTGTAGTGAATTTCAAAAGGCTAAAATAGAAAAATATAACTTAATAAAGATTTATAATGAAAAAAAAGAGGAAATATATAAAAGAGAAGAAGACAAAATAAATGAAATTTTTGAAAGATGGAGCAAATTTTTTAATAAATTCACCTTTGAATTTAAAGACTTAACCAAGGTTGTGAATTTTACTAGAGAAGAATTACTTCATGTTGAAGAATGCTTATATGAATTGCACGATGCGAAAGACCCAATGGCTTTAAGCATGGGATTAATAGAAGACAAAAGTAATAAAGAAGAAAAAGAGGAATATCCATATATGGATATAAGTTTTTCTGATAAGTTTCAAGTTGAAATACAGTATAAAGTATTAGATAATGAAGAAAAAAATGTACATATAGTAGAAATTATTACTAAATTTTAGCTAGTATAAAATATTAACATGATAAAAGAAAGAACAAAGTAGCTTAACATTATATTTTTCTAGGAATCTTGGACATTTTATATTGCAATTTTTAAGTTAGTCAATATATGGGGAAAAGTGTATGCAAATAAAGGATGATGTGTTATATTTATAATCGAATAGAAATTTATATAGGAATTTTATATTTATTTTACAGAACCTAAGAGATTAGTGGAAATAGAAATTTATTATATTAATAAAAAAATAAAGTATATTTAGAGAAAGTAATGAGTTAGAGATGTAATGTGTATTTTAGCTTAAGACTAGAATACTAACTTATTATTTTTTGAATATGATTAAATACAGACAGCAATGATGCAACAATATCTGAGAGGAAACCTCTTGGGATGGCTATAATAATAGCCATCAGTATTGTTGTATTTTTTTTATCTTTAATTACATAAGTAAGCATTTTGATAAAATTTTATTCTATAACTAGGATCACATGGTTTAAGGGTTTTATTATAGTAAATTAAAAAACATATAAGAACAGAAAGAGGGGGATTAAATGAATTTTTTTGTTAATCTAAGCGTAAAGAAAAAACTAATTATGGCATTCTCAGTAATATGTATCTTCATGGCTTTAATAGGAACAGAAGGGATATCCAGTTCTGCAAAAATAAATAATGGCGCAAAGGAAATGTATAGTAATAATTTAATATCTATTAAAGATTTAGAAGAAATATCGCGGAATATAAATAAAGTTAGTGCTGATATGCTTAGAATTGTTTTTGAAAGAGATATATCAAAATTAGAGGCTCATATAAAAAATATAAGTGATTTAGCAAGTGAAGATGAAAAACTAAAAAATGAATTTGAGCTTATACCAAAGGACTTAAATACTGATTTAACAGAAGAGGAAGAAGCTAGAAAAGCTTATGATACTTTTAAGACGGAATTAGTAAAATATAGAGAATTAAGAAATACTATTATTAGCTATGTGAAAGCTAATAATTATGATGAATCAATCAATATTTATAATTCGCAAATGCCAAAAATTATAGATTCTATGGCTGTGAATTTACAAAAATGTATCGATATAAATCAAAAATCAGCAGAGCAGTTTAACTTAGATAATATAGCTCAATTTGAAAAGGTTAAGTATATAATAATAACTTATATGGCTATAACATTATTAATTATAGTATTCATTGCATACATATTAAGTAAAAATATAGTAAATCCACTAAATAAAATAAAAAATTTAGCACAGAGATTGTCAAACTATGATTTTTCAGAAGCTATGATTATTTCAAGCAAAGATGAATTTGGACAAACAGGTGTAGATTTAAATATCGCACAGGGAAATGTAAAGAGCTTATTAAAAGCAATTATGGAAAATACACAGAATATAAATGCATCATCAGAAGAGCTTTCAGCAACAGTTCAAGAATTATCATCAAAAGCTATAACTATTAATGAAGCAGTAGATGCTATTGCCTTAGGAATGGAAGAGTCTAGTAATGTCGCAGAAGAAATAAGTGCATCTACCCAAGACGTAGATTCAAGTATAAATGTTCTTTCGTCTAAAGCCATGGAAGGTAGTAATAATGCAAATAAATCTAAACAAAGAGCTCTGCAGGTTAAAAATAATAGTGAAAAGGCTATAAATGAAACTCGAAATATATATGTTGAAAAACAAGAAAAGATGAATAAGGCTATTGAAGATGGAAAAGTAGTCGATAGTATAAAAGTTATGGCAGGTACCATTGGAAGTATAGCAGAGCAAACTAATCTCCTTGCACTAAATGCAGCAATAGAGGCAGCAAGGGCAGGGGAGCATGGAAGAGGTTTTGCAGTGGTAGCAGAAGAAGTTAAAAAACTCGCAGAAGAGTCTTCAAAAGCAGTAATAAATATTAATGAGACTATTGATAAAGTTCAACGATCATTTAAAAGTAGTATTGATACAGGGAGTGATATATTAGAATTTATAAATACGAAGGTAAATCAACAATTTGATGATTATGGGCAAACAGGTAATAAGTATTATGATGATTCAGATTTTGTAAGCAAAATGTCTGAAGAGATTGCTACTATGTCTGAGGAAATAACAGCTACAATTGGACAAGTAAGTGGAGCAGTAAAAAATATGGCAGAAACTTCACAAAGATCAAGTAAAGAAGCAATAATAATAAAAGAAAGCATGAATGAAACCACAAAAGCAATAGAACAAGTGTCAGAAACTGCACAGAGTCAAGCAGAACTCGCACAAAAACTTAATGAGATAGTTCAGAAGTTTAAAATTTAATATCTTTTAATAATAGAGTAATAGAGTTTATTATTAAGGCTTTAATTTGTGTAAGTGGTTACATGTTTTCAAAAATTGAAACAACTTATCACTTAGAATAATCATATAATTAATGGGAAATATCTATCAGATCATTATCTGCAAACTTGCAGAGATAAATATTAAATGAGCTGATGCCTAGAATATAGGCATCAGCTTTTATATTTATTAAATTGTGACTTTATTACCATAATGTATGCGAAGATCTACTGTATATAATCTTTCTATATGCAATATATGAAAATTTTATCTACTTGTAGCAAAAATTACTTTTGAATTTAAAAGATTCATAGTTTATAATAGGCAATACCATATCGGTGACTAAAACAACTTGTAATAATAAGATTAGTGAGTTGCAAATAAAACACAAGGAGTGGTTAATTGTTTAAATTAAAAAGACATATGATAAGAGAATATATGATCTTAGGAATATGTTTAATGGTTATTGTAGCAAATAATTTTAATATTGAACCAAAAAATATTCATATAAATAGATTTGTTGAAGGTAAATACCAAGGAAGTTCTGAGATGGAAAATGCTAATATTAAAGAAGATAAGGATTTCATGGAAGAATATACTGAAACTTTATCTAATACAGTAGATGAAGCACTAATAGAACCTCAAAAGGTCGAAACTACATCAACAAAATCTCAAGAAAATCAAAATCTAAGAGGTAAATCTATTGAAGCTGAACTAACTGCATACTGTAATAATCAAAGCTGTTCAGGTCAATGGGGATCGCAAACGGCAATGCAAACGAAAACAAGATTAGGTGTTGTTGCGGCGCCGCCTAATATACCACTTGGAAGTATACTGTACATTCCGGAGTTGGAAAATTATAAATCAGATGGTATGTTTGATGTTGAAGATAGAGGTGGAGCAATCAAAGTAAAAGAAGATGGTACCTATGTAATAGATGTTTGGGTATCATCGCATGAAGAAGCGATAAAATTTGGACGAAAAAAGACTACTATTTATTTAGTAGAGTAATATTTTAAATATATATAAAACCAAAAGCATATAAAATTTTATGGATAATATGGGAGTACAAGGCAATAAATATAATTTTATTTCCAAGATAGGGCACTATCTATCAAAAATAATAAGATCAATAATTTAGATAAAGACCCTTGAGGCATTAAGCCTGAAGGGTCTTCTCCTTATTAATAAATATGAATCATTATTTATACTTCTGGTTCCTTAATAGAAATATTATCCTCTTTCTTAATAACTACTGATCCCTTAGAACTAGCCATATTAGCTAGGACCATACTCATAATGCCTTCCATTGCATTAGGTGTTTTTCCATCAGTACCACCCATAATTACTGTTTGTGGAACAAGTGGAGATTTACTTATCTTTAGAGCCTCTGCAAAGGCTGTCATGACACTTTGTTGTACTTGTAATTCTGGCCCACCATAGGCATCAACCAAAGCCTTAGCTGCAATACCTTTTGCGATACCAACCTTTGTTTCTTGTTCTGCGGTAGCCTCTGCAACAGCTTTAATATTTAATGCCTGTGCTGTACCAACTGTTTCAAGCTTGAAGGCTTCAGCACTAGCTTGCAATTCTACTTGCTTAGCATTAGCTCCGGCATTTAGTTCAGTGGCTTTTGCATTAGCTGCAGCTTCAGCTTCTTTTGTATATCTTGAAGCATCTGCTTCCTGTGTTCTTTTATATTTGTCAGCTTCAGCAAGCTTTTGGGTTTTAAGGGCTAACTGTTCAGCGAGTCTTAATTCAGATTTACCCTTGTTATCTGCAACCTCTATGTCAATACTTGATTGTGTAAGAGCTGTTTGGGCAGCACTTTTTGCAATTGCTTCATTTAGCTCTCTTTGTTTTTCTGCTGATTTTTGTTTAGCTTCATTAGTTTTAATCTCTTCATAAGCAACCTGCCTATCGCGAAGTTGTGCTAGTATAAGTTCAATTCTCTTATCTGCAGCAGAAGCAGCAGGAGTACCTATAAGTACTTCTTGTAATTCCAAGTCATACAACTTAAATTTTTCTTTCATTTCTGCTGATGCTTGATCTTGAATAGAACTTCTATCTTGAACCAATTCAATTAGTGTCTTAGTTTGTCCAATATTTTTGAAATAACCTGCTATCATAGGATCAAGTGATTGTTCAATAAGCATTTTAATATCACCAAATCGTTGAATTACTGAAGAGGCTTTTCTATAATCAATATTAAATACCACAGTAAGAGGTAAATTTGGTTCAAATGCATCCTTAGTTATAAGGCTTATTTCCTTTAAGTTATCATCTAATTTATGATCTCCTGACTGACCACTAATCCATTTCAATATAACATTAGTAGTAGGAACTGGAACAATCTTTCCTGCATAAGTATTGAAGGGATATTTACCTGGCATCATCGACTCTTTCCAAATACCTTTTTTACCTTGTTCAACAAGCTCTCCATGTGAGTAGCCTGATCCTGATACATCTTCACCCTTGTCACCAAAATAACTTACAACTACACCAACATATCCAATATCTATTATGCTCTTTGGAACTATATCAACATTCGCAAACAACCTATTAATAAAATAAATTCCATCTGTTAATACTTGCATTTGCTTACCTTTTCTACCATTAGCAGCGAGGAATTTTTCTGGTTCTTGGAAGTTATTGTGATAAAACTCATTTGTTATACCATCACCAACTATAGGAGCAATAATAGCTCCATTATCTGGAGTTGGTCCTTCATTAATAGTAACAATTCCAATTGTGTCTTTACTTCTTAATGTGTTACCAGACTCATCTTGTTCAATAGTTTTTGAGCTTGATATAATTACTGGGTTAAAGCCACTTACTCTAAGTAAATCACTTCTCATTGTTTCTATCTGTGCTGACTCAGCTGTTGAAGTAAATATTGAATTCACTTTATCTTTTGTAATTATAATAAATTGAGCTAAATTAAAGGCATAGGTACCTTCACGAAGAATTTGTCTTTGAGGACCTTTTTGTCCACCATTATTTAAAAAAGAAGGTACATCTTGAAAAGATTTGCTGTCAGGAACAACTTTTCCAAGTGTTTGTCCATCAGAAAGGCTTTCTCCAGATCTTGCAAACACATAGCCTATTTGACCCTGTGGTATAGTTACTAGTCTTATCTTTTTCACTTTATACTTAAAAGGTGTCTTTAAATGTACTCCAGCTCTAAGCACTTCTGGCTGATAACCAGCTTCACCTTTTAATGCAATCAGACCATCAGATGGCACAGAGCCTTTTAAACTCCACCACTTTTCAACTATACCTACCTCATCTGTTCCAATACTTGTGAATCCTATCCCATAGAGTAGCAAGAATAATATGACAAGTCCTATAGCTGCAAAAATTAAAATTGATATTATCGTTGAATTCATAATTTTACCTCCAAAATTTATTATATTAATATTTTATATTGTTAAATATTATACTATTACTTTTATGTTCAAATGTAAATATTGGAATAAATATTTATTATTATCTATATTCAAATTTTATTTTTTTATCTACTATTGACTTAGAGTTAACTCTAAGTCAATAGTAGAATTGAATAGATTTTAATTAATTTATAAAATTTTGGAGGTATTTAATATGGAGAAGTCGAAAGTATATTTTACAACAATGAAAACAACAGCGCAAGAAAATTTACTACAAAAATTAAGTAGGCTAATTAAGACAGCGGGGATTAATAAAATTAATTTTGAAAAAAAATATACTGCTATTAAGATTCATTTTGGAGAACCGGGTAATTTAGCTTTCTTGCGCCCGAATTTTTCTAAAACAACAGCGGATATTATTAAGTAATTAGGTGGAAAACCGTTTTTAACGGATTGTAATACTTTATATGTTGGAGGTAGAAAGAATGCTCTTGATCATCTGCATTCTGCTTATGTAAATGGATTTAGTCATTTTTCTACAGGTTGTCATATATTAATTGGCGATGGATTGAAAGGAACCGATGAAGTTCTAGTTCCTGTTATTAATGGTGAGTATGTAAAAGAGGCAAAAATAGGCCATACCATTATGGATGCAGATGTGTTTATTTCTCTGACTCATTTTAAAGGTCATGAATTGACTGGCTTTGGTGGTGCACTAAAAAATATAGGCATGGGCTGTGGATCACGTGCAGGAAAGATGGAGATACACAGTAGTGGAAAACCTAATGTTTCTAAAGAAAAATGTATTGGCTGTGGCATGTGTGCTAAAAATTGTGCTCACAGTGCAATTACCATAAATGATAAAAAAGCTTCAATTGCCCAAAACAAATGTGTTGGGTGTGGCCGATGTATCGGTGTTTGTCCAATGGATGCAGTTATGCCTGCTTCAGATGAGTCTAATGATATATTAAATAAAAAAATAGCGGAATATTCATGGGCAGTATTAAATGGACGTCCAAACTTTCATATTAGTTTAGTAATTGATGTATCTCCATACTGCGATTGTCATGCAGAAAATGATGTACCTATTGTACCTGATGTTGGTATGTTTGCATCTTTTGATCCAGTTGCACTCGATGTTGCTTGTGCAGATGCAGTAAACAATCAACCGGTTATGAAAGGTAGTTTACTTGACAGTAACGGATGCAAACATCATGACCATTTTACGGATGTTAGCCGCGAAACAGATTGGAAAGTTGCAATTGATTATGCTATAAAAATAGGTCTAGGTAGCAAGGAATATGAATTGATCACAATTTAGAGAAAAAAGAAATTCACATAAAAGAATTCGGTATTTGGGTACTTATAGTAATAGATCAATTAAATATGGATAGCAAAATTTTGAATGAAGATATTGATTATGCAATAATTAAAGCAAAAAAATAACGATTTATAGCAAATATTAAAAAATCATTGACAGTATGGAAAAATAAATGTATACTAAACTTATAGGAATTAAAAAATAATATATTGTGAAAGCTTATCAAGAGTGGTGGAGGGAATGGCCCTATGAAGCCCAGCAACCAATTTATTAGATTATTTACTAATAAATATGGTGCTAATTCCAGCAGTGTTTTGCTGATAGATAAGAGAGTGAATTTGGAAAAGCATTTTTAGTGCTAGAGTTTATTCTCTAGCACTTTTTTTAAAATCAAATAGTATATATATTTAACTATTACTAAATTACTAATCTTAAATAAGAGTAAATGGATGGGAATTGCTAAAATATATAAATAAACAAATTATACAAGTAGGAGGAATAAATATGCCAAAATTAAGTGATAGATTAGACTTGTTTTCTGAATCGGTAATAAGAAAGATGACTAGAATAGCAAATAAGTACGGAGCAGTAAATCTTTCACAAGGCTTTCCAGATTTTGATCCACCAAAGGAAATACTTAAATCTCTAAAGGATGTTTCAGATAAAGGGCCACATCAATATTCAATTACGTGGGGAGCTCAAAATTTCAGAGAGAAATTAGCTTTAAAACAAGAAAAATTTATGGGAATAGATATAAATCCAGATGAAAATGTTCTAGTAACATGCGGAAGTACGGAAGCTATGATGTGCGCTATGATGAGCGTCTGTAATCCAGGAGATAAAGTTATAGTATTTTCGCCTTTTTATGAGAACTATACCGCAGATGCAATTTTATCAGGATCAGAACCAATATATGTAGAACTAAAACCACCGAATTTTAATTTTGATAAAGAAGAATTAAGAAATGCATTTAAGCAAGATCCAAAGGCGCTTATTCTTTGTAATCCATCAAATCCAACGGGTAAAGTATTTACAGAAGACGAACTTTTATATATAGGGGCTCTTGCAAAAGAATATGATACCTTTGTAATTACAGATGAGGTTTATGAACACATAATATTCAAGCCTTACAAGCATACTTATTTAGCCTCATTAGAAGGTATGTTTGAAAGAACCATATCTTGTAGTTCATTGTCTAAGACATATTCAATTACAGGTTGGAGACTTGGATATATAATAGCTAATAAAGATGTAATAGATAATTGTAAAAAAGTACATGACTTTTTTACAGTTGGAGCAGCAGCACCACTTCAAGAAGCTGCAATTAAAGGATTGGAATTTACTCAAGAGTACTACGATAAATTAAATGAAACATATGAAAATAAGAAAAAACTATTTTTAGAAGGACTAGATAAAATAGGTCTTAAGTATTATGAGCCACAAGGGGCATATTATGTGATGGTCGATATATCTGAATTTGGATATGATGATGATTATGAATTTTGCACTTGGCTTGCAAAGGAAATTGGGGTAGCAGCAGTTCCAGGTTCAAGTTTCTTTAGAGAAAAAGTGAACAATTATATAAGATTTCATTTTGCAAAAAAGGAAGAAACATTAAAAGAGGCACTTAAGAGACTTGAGAAACTTAAACAATATAAAAAGTAATGTGTTTCTGAGAGGTAAATAAAATCAATGGTTAATTTTAGAGTAAGAAAATATACCATTGGAAGCTGAATAAATAAAAAGAAGCAATAAAATTTAGGGGGATTAAATAATGAGTATTTTAAAAAAGGTAGCAGCATTAGTAGTGTTAGGAACTATAGGAGCAAGTTTAGTGGGATGCGGTAGTACTAAGGATACAAAAAAAGTAGAAGATAAAGATAATAATAAGAATATTATAGTTGGTGTATGTCCAGGACCTTATGGAGATATGGTTAAGGCAGCTTTAGCTCCAGCATTAGCAGCTAAGGGATATACAGTAACAACTAAAGAATTCAGCGATTATATTCAACCGGACAAGGCTTTAGATAATGGAGAAATTGATGCGAATTTATTTCAACACAGTGAATATTTGAAGAAATTTAGTTCAGATAATAATTTAAAACTGTCAGTAGTGAAAGTTGTTCCAACACTTGGAATGGGAGTATTTTCGAAAAATCTAAAATCATTAGATGAACTAAAAGATAATGCAAAAATCGCAATTCCAAATGATGCTTCTAATTTAGCAAGAGCATTAAGATTACTAAAGGCAAAGGGAGTAATAACATTAAAAGATAATGTAGATGAAACTAAAGCAACTGAGAAAGATGTTGCAGAAAATCCTAAGAATATTAAATTCACTCCAATTGAAGGTGCTCAGCTTGCTAGAAGTATAGAGAGTGTTGATGCGATAGTAATTCCAGGTAATTTTGCATTTGCTTCTAAACTTGATTATTCTAATGCATTAGCTGTTGAAGAATTAACAGAAAACTATAAAAACATCATAGCAGTAAAAACTGAAAACTTAGATAAACAACTTGGAATAGATTTAAAGGAAGCAGTAGAATCTAAAGAATTTAAAGATGCCATTGAAAATGGTGAATTTAAAGATTTTACTAAACCAGATTGGTGGAAATAATGATTGAATTAAGAAATATAAATGTTGAGTTTAAATTAAAAGGTAATATAGTACATGCTGTGAAAAATGTGAATTTAACTGTTAATAAGGGTGAAGTATTCGGAATTGTAGGATTAAGTGGGGCTGGAAAAAGTACATTAGTTAGAGTTATTAATTTACTTCAAAAGCCATCATCTGGGCAAGTCTTTATTAATGGAAAGGATATAACTAAACTGAGCAGAACAGGGCTTAGAAAGACAAGACTTAAAATAGGAATGATATTTCAACATTTTAATTTAATAAGTGGAAAGACAGTATATGAAAATATAGAATTTGTTCTTAAAGCGAATAACTACCCTAAGGCGAAGAGGAATGATAAAATTTATGAACTCTTAAGTCTTGTAAACTTAAGAGATAAAGAAAAGTCATACCCTTCAAATTTAAGTGGTGGACAAAAGCAAAGAGTTGGTATTGCAAGAGCTATTGCTAATGAACCAGAAATTTTGCTTTGTGATGAAGCAACTTCTGCCTTAGATTTAGAAAATACTGAAGAAATATTAAATTTACTGAGAGATGTAAAAGAAAAAACAGGAATTACAATTGTATTTATAACGCATGAAATGGAAGTTGCAAAAAAAATATTTAATCGTGTTGCTGTAATGAATAATGGTGAAATTGTTGAAGTAAATGATGCATATTCAATATTTTCAGATCCAAAACATGAAGTGACTAAAGTATTGATAAGTAAGAACTCTAATCTAGAGTTACCTAAAGAAGTTCTAGCTTCATTAAAAAAAGGCGAAATACTTAAAATCTACTATAAAGGCGATGATAGTTTAAAGCCTATTATATCAGAAGCAGCCAAAAAATTTAATGTAGATATAAGTATTATTCATGGGAAAATAGACTATATAGATGGAAAGCCAGTCGGAATACTAATTATAAATATAATTGGAGAAAAAGAAGAAAGAAGCAGAGTAAAAGCCTATATAAAAAATAATGTAGTTAAGACAGAAATAATTATTAATAAGTATATGGAGGTGATTTAATAAATGGATTCTACAATTGAAATATTAAAAAGTGAACTTGGTCAAGCACTCTTAGATTCAGGAAAAATGATTGGAACGGCAATGATTATATCTCTAATTATTGGAGGAGCTTTAGGCCTTATATTATATCTAACTTCTAGCAAATTATTTTTTAAAAACAAGATAATAAATTCTATTGCAGGATTCTTTGTTAATATAATTCGTTCACTTCCTTTTATAATATTATTAGTACTATTAATGCCAGTTACTAGTAAAATTGTTGGGTCAAGTATAGGGCCGGAAGCTGCAACAGTACCTATTACAATTGCTTCTATTGCATTTTTTGCAAGACTTTCTGAAGGGGCTTTTAGTGAAGTTGATAATGGAGTTATAGAGGCTGCTGTCTCATCGGGAGCAAGTTTACATCTTATTTTATTTGATGTATTAATAGTAGAAGCATTTCCAAGTTTAATAAGAGCAATTACAGTTAACTTAATAAGCTTAATTGGATTTTCTGCTATGGCTGGAATCGTCGGTGGAGGTGGAATAGGAGACTTAGCTATAAGATATGGATATTATAGATATGAAACTGGAGTTATGATAGTGACAGTGCTTATATTAGTAGTCTTGGTACAAGGTATTCAATTTATTGGAGATGCATTTTCTACAAAGTTGTCTAAAAGATAGAAAATTTATATAATGGAGAATAATATACTAGATATAGAATTTAATAATTTTATATCTGGTTATTTTTATAAAGTTATAATTTAATAAGGGGGCAAGCAAGAAGATGGAATATAGTAAATTAAAAGATATCATTAAGGATGAAGATAGAATTATTTTAGAAAATAATATAGAGAAAGAATATTTAACTGACGGTCTAGGATTGGAATATGGAGAAGCTAATGTATTAGTTTTTGTGAAAAACACTGAAGAGGTTATAGATATTATAAAGTTTGCAAATGTAAATTCGATACCAGTTACACCAAGGGGATCAGGTACTGGGCTTACCGGGGCAACAATACCAACAAGAAGAGGAATAATATTAGATATGTCGAAAATGAATAGAATATTAGATTTAGATGAAGAGACTTTAAATATAACAACTGAACCTGGCGTTTTATTAAAGGATTTGCAAGCTTTTGTTGAAGAAAAAGATTTATTCTATCCTCCAGATCCTGGAGAAAAATCTTCAACTATTGGAGGGAATATAAGTACAAATGCTGGTGGAATGAGAGCAGTAAAATATGGAGTGACCCGTGATTATGTAAGAGAATTAGAAATTGTTTCAGGGAATGGAGAATTGTTAACGGTAGGAAGTAAAACTATTAAAAACAGTTCGGGATTAGATATAAAGGACTTAATAATAGGATCAGAGGGAACTTTAGGAATTATAACAAAGATAACATTAAAACTAATAGCAAAACCTGCTGAGACAGTGAGTATATTAGTTTCATTTGATGATTTAGAAAACGGAATAAAGTCAGTTAGCAAAATAATAAAACAAAATGCAAATCCAACAGCAATAGAATTTATGGAGAGAAATATAGTAGAAAATTCTGAAAAATTCTTAAGTCTACAATTACCTTCTAAATTAGGAAATACATATTTATTACTTACTTTTGATGGAGAAAAAAATGAAATAATAACAAATTATACAAAAGCAAAACGAGCTGTTTTAAATAGTGGAGCATTAGAGTTTAAAGTTTTAAGTGAGGATGAAGCTATAGATACTTGGAGAATAAGAGGAGCACTTGCAAGCTCAGTTATGGAATTTAATGAACAAGTCCCAATAGATATCGTTTTACCTATAAATAAAACTTCAGAATTTGTAGAATTTACAAATAAATGTGGAAAAAAACACGGGGTGCAAGTTATTTACTTTGGTCATGCTGGTGATGGTAATATTCATGTGAGTGCAATAAGAAATGAAATGGAGAAAAATGAATGGTATAGAAAATCACATGATTTATTAGATGAACTCTACAAAAAAAGTAATGAACTTAATGGATTGCCGTCAGGTGAACATGGCATAGGATTAACCAAAAAAGAATATTTTGAAAAAGTTACAGAAGATAAAAATTTAGAATATATGAAAAGCATAAAAAATATATTTGATAAAAATAATATTTTAAATATAGGAAAGGTATATTGTTAACTAATATATTTCAAATAAATTCTGCATAATAGATTTTATGAATTTCTAAGTAGCTGAACAGTCAAAAAATTTATAAAAAAGCTACCCCTTTCAAGTAAATTTATAGTATCATTTTAATTGCTAAAATTAAATTACTGAACCTGCCTTATTGCCTTATAAAACATGGAGTCATACAATGGCTCCATGCTATTTATAATATAGTTTTTTATGCTTGAGCTGTAAAAGAAAAATTAAAGCTTTCTGTAGCAGTATCGGTAGCAAGTTTCCTTGGGGAAATAGCCAAATTATAAGTGCTATGGAAAGCATAGCCTACAGTAGTTGGGGCAATTGCAATTGTTCTATAAAAAACATCATTTCTAGTATTATTAGTAACAGTAACAGTAATACGAACATAACCTTGATTACTATTGTTAGGAACAGTTCCTGTAACTGCAACAGGATATTTAGAGCTAGTTTGTGGACTATCGAAATCTATTGCCATTTAATAATACATCTCCTTAAAGTTAGACTTTTTCTACAATATAATTATATTAATATTTCTATAAATCTCCATAATTTATCTTTTCCGATATATAATCATATTTATATTATATTCAAAAACATGTTTTATGGTACTATATTTAGATTATTATGTAAGAATTAATACTAAAATAGACTAGCATACTGAGCAATGTCATTTAGATAAGGATTTATCATTGTCAAAGTCATCTAATATCTTAGATGCTGAAAATTCATTATAAAAAAAGCAGGATATATTTTTATACCATGCTCTTTAAGATAATTTCAATGTTATTTTGTTAACTAAATGACATTGGCATACTGACTTGTTATTTTTTTGATAGTGCATTGCAACAAATCATAAATTAAATTGCTAGAGAATAGAAATAGTATAAGCAGACTAATGGAGTGATAAAATGCAACAAAATTTAGAAACTATTAGAAATAAATTAGAAGATGAATTAACTACTGGTATTGAAAATTTGAAAGAACAGAATGCATCTTATATTATAAAAGACAAAGCAAAATTAGTGTTTTTCGTAAAGCAAGGATTAGATAGCTTTCTTGGTGATATTATTGCTGGTGTATCAGGAAAGTATGAGACAAAAAAAATTATAGTAACAGAAAACAAACAGATTGATGAAGGTATGAAATGGGCAGATATATGTTGGTTTGAATGGTGTGATGAACTTGTGGCTTATGGAAGTAGACACAAGTTATTTGAAAACAAGAAAATTATATGTAGGCTTCATAGTTATGAAGCCTTTGCAGGATATCCATCTAACGTTAAATGGGATAATGTAGATAAAATTATATTTATAGGTGAGAATATAAGGAAGTTTGTAATAGACAAATATAAAATAAATGAAAGTAAAACAGTACTTATTGCAAATGGAGTTAATATTAATAAATACACATTTAAAGAAAGAAAAATAGGATTCAACATAGCTTATGTAGGATATATAAATTATAAAAAAGGACCCATGTTATTATTACAGACATTCAAAGCCATTTATGACAAAGACAATAGATACAAACTATATATTGCTGGTCAATTTCAAGATTATAGAGATGTCCTATATTATGAGCAAATGATAAAGGAATTTGGTATTGAGAAGAATGTATTTTATGAAAATTGGCAGGATAATTTAGATAACTGGCTTGAAGATAAAAACCACATATTATGTACCAGTGTATTAGAGTCTCAAAATATGAGTGTAATGCAAGCTATGTGCAAAGGAATAAAGCCAATTATTCATAATTTTGTAGGGGCTAAGGGAATATATCCATCTAAATATATTTGGAATACTATTGATGAAGCTATAAAAATGATATTTTCGAGTGATTATTGTTCACAGGAGTACAGTGACTTCATTTCTCATGGATTTTCATTGCAAAATCAAAATTTATTAGTATTGGATACACTTGAAGAATTAGAGAATATAAAACAAACAGTTAATGAACAGCCGTCTGTTACAGTAGGGATAACAAATTATAATTATCAAGAGTACCTAGAACAATCTATTAATTCTGTTTTAAATCAAAGCTATAAAAATATTGAGATTATTGTGGTTGATGATTTTTCGGAGGATGGATCTAAAGAAATAATAAAAAGGTATGAAGACAATTTTAAACGTATTAGAGCGATATATCATATGAAAAATAGTGGAAGTGTTGTAAAAGGAGTTCAAGAAATAATTAGAGATGCAAATGGAGAATATTTTACATTCTTATCAGCGGATGACTTTTTAGCAGATAAAAATGTAATTGAAAAATATGTTACAGAATTTCTATTAGACAAACAACTAGATTATGTTTATGGGAATATTAAAATTTACAATAAATTAAAAAATGAGAATATAGTATGGAAATATAAAGATTATACTGATGATGAAATTATATTTGAAACATTTAGTCGAAAAGGTTCAGGAATAATTCCTTTTAGCATTGGTTTATTTAAAAAGGAATTTTATGAAAAAAATAAGTTAACTTGGGTTGAAGATGAAAATAATAGAGTTGCAGGAGATACCTTAAACACTCTCATAAATTTAAAGTATGGCTGGAAAAGAAAATATATTGATTATGATATAATTTGTTATCGTCAACATGCTAATAATATGACTTATGATTTGAAGAACCGGATAAAGTCAATTATATCCGTTATGGAGTATATAGTAAATAATTTTTGTGAAACAAAATATTTAAAGAATACTGATAATGAGGATTTAAATAAAGAATCAAAAGAAAGCACAAAAAATTATCTTATTGGAATGAACTACTATAACACATTTACCATGTACTTGAATGGAGAGGGTATACCTTGGAAATATAATTTGGATTTTGATGTGGAACAAATAAAGATGTTTTTACAGCCACTTATCAATGTTACAGAAAAATACATGAAAAGGAGCTTAGCTAATAGTGAAAAGTATAGTAATAATATTAAAGTTATTTTAAATGAGATAAACAAGTTCAAAATGGATATTAGAATTAACAAAAGCAGTAAAGAATATATTTTACAAAGTCAAATAGTAGATGAAGGAAAAGATTTAAGAAAAAATTTGTTAGAAAAATATAAAGATAGATATAAAAATAATAATCTTAAATTCTTAATTTATTCACCTTTAAATGGATATTGGAAATATAGTTTTTTATCATGGGAACAAGTCTTAAATTATATGGGGATTGAAGTAGATGTGATTTATGAAATAAATCCAAGCTTTAATTATAGTTCTTATGATACCTATATAAATATAGCAGATAGTATTTATATAAATAATTCTTTTAGAAATCAAACTATAAATAGTATAAAAAATAGAATAGGAATTGTTTCAAAACAAAATAATAATGAAGAACTAGATTTAGTTAATATCCAACTATGCAAAAAATTCAACTTTAAATTTTTAATATCATCACAAGTTGAAGAAACCAATAGCAGTATTTTGTATAATTGGATAAATAATAATATTAATATAGTAAATATTCCATTTGGATTTAATCCATTAATTAGTTACCCAGAAGATGTTAAAAAAATATATGATTATTTTTTAGTTGGAAGCAATAGTTATCTAAAGAATAAAGAAACTGAAAAATATTTAGTACCTATCTTAAATAAATATAAAAATGGCATATTAAGGGGAACCGGATGGGGAAATAATATACAAGAATTAAATCCAAACAATGCAAATTTTTTCTATAATAGATCGAAAATAAATTTAAATTATCATTTAGAAATCCAGAAACAGAACAGAAGTGAAATTAACGAGAGAACATTTATTATTGCTTGTTCTGGAGGATTTCAGTTGGTAGATAATCCTAAATTAATTCATGAATTTTATACAGAAGATGATATGGCAATAGCTAGTGACCAATATGATTATGTGGAAAAATTTCAATACTATTTAAATAATCCCTTAGAAAGATTAGAAAAATCTTATAATTCATTAAAAAAGACTTACGAAAAAGATTGCAGTTTATTCAATCGATTAGAAAAATTTTTGAGTAAGATTATATAACAAAGACGATATATATTTTGTTATTGAAAGTGATGAGTGGACAGATGCAAATGTAACTTTAAGGTCTGGCATTAAAATTGGAAAGAGAGCACTAGTAGGAGTGAATTATGGTGAAAAATAAAAAAATATTATTAACAGGTGGCGCAGGATTTATAGGGACAAAATTATGTACATTGCTTAGTGATAATAATGAAATATTGATATATGATAACTTAAGTAGAAACTCAATTAAAAACACAGACTTATTGAATAAAAATAATGTAAAGTTAGTCCAAGGGGATATTTTAGATTTAAATCATGTGAGGCTTGTGGTAGAAAAATTCAAGCCTAATATAGTAATTCATTTAGCGGCAGTGGCAGGAATAGATACAGTTATAAAAAATCCAGTAACTACTATGAAAGTTAATATGATTGGAACTTATAATATTTTGGAAGCACTAAAAGATTATAAAATAGATAGATTTATAGATTTTTCCACATCAGAAGTATTTGGTTCTTATGCATATAAAGTTGATGAGCAACATACAACAAATTTAGCTCCTGTAGGCGAAGCAAGATGGACTTATTCTGTATCAAAACTTGCAGGAGAACATTTAGCTCATAGCTATTACAAGCAGTATGGGCTGCCAATAGTGACAGTAAGACCTTTCAATATATATGGAGCTGGTCAGGTTGGAGAGGGTGCAATTCATCAATTTGTTATTAAAGCTATAAATAATGAGCAGATACAAATTCACGGTGATGGAGATCAAATACGCTCTTGGTGTTATATAGATGATTTTGTAAATGGAATAATGTTGTGTTTAGATAATAAGGAGGCAATAGGACAATCATTTAATATTGGTAATCCAAGAGGAACAATTACAATATCAATGCTTGCTAAATTAATAAAAAGAATAGCTAATTCTAACTCTGAAGTTGTTTATGTACCTAAAAACTATGCAGATGTAGAACTCAGGATTCCTAGTATAGAAAAGGCTAAAAAGACTTTAGGATTTGAGCCTAAATACGATTTAGATGAAGGGCTAGAAAAAACAATTGAGTGGTACAGAGGTGTTTTAAATGATTAAACTTGCAGTGCCAGATATAGGACGGGAAGAATTGGATGAAGTGAAAAAGGTATTTGATTCAAAATATCTGGTGCAAGGGGACAAGGTAGAAAAATTTGAAAATCAAATAAAAAAATATGTAAATGTTAAAAATGTTATTGCTGTTAGCAGTGGAACCGCAGCGCTACATTTAGCATTACTTGCTATGGAAGTAAAATTAGGAGATGAGGTTATAGTACCTGATTTTACATTTCCAGCTACAGCTAATGTAGTAGAAATTGTAGGTGCTACTACTAAATTTGTGGATATAAAGTTAGATAGTTTATGTATAGATGTAGATAAAATAGAGAGTATGATTACAAATAAAACAAAAGTTATAATTCCAGTGCATGAATTTGGACAGTCAGCGGATATGGATAAAATAATTAATTTAGCTAAAAAGTATAATTTAAAAGTTATAGAAGATGCGGCGTGTGCTCTTGGATCAGAATATAAAGGGAAAAAGGTTGGAACTATTGGTGATCTAGGATGCTTTAGCCTTCACCCAAGAAAAGCTATAACTACTGGTGAAGGCGGCATTGTAGTAACAAATAATGATGAATTAGCTGAAAGAATAAGAATATTTAGAAACCACGGACTTAGTTATAGAGATGGACAACCTAAATTTGTAACTGCAGGTTTAAATTATAGAATGACAAATATTCAAGGAGCTATTGCAACGGTACAAATGAAAAAAATAGAAATGATAAATAAGAAAAAAATAGAATTAGCTACGCAATATAATAACTTGCTTAAAGATGTTAAGGGGATAACGCTGCCTAAGGAAAAAAAATATGGTAAGCATTCATGGCAAACGTACCATATTATTTTAGATGAAAAATATGATAGAGATAAGGTAATAGGAATTTTAAAAGAAAAAGGCATAGAAAGTAATTTTGGAGCGTATTCAGTACATCAGCAGCCTTATTATAAAGAAAAGTATGGGTATAGTGATTATGAATTTAGTAATTCTATATATGCACACAGACATGGAGTGGCATTACCTTTGCACAGCTTTCTTTTGTCTAAGGAGATAATATATATTGTATTAGAATTGGAGAAAATTCTAAATGAATGATAATATAATAACTTATTTTAAAGAGAATGGTATGTTAAATCCACGTAGAAGTGTTAATTTAATAAATAAAGCAATAGACTTTAATCAATTGGATTTGAAAGGACTTATAGTTTTTACTGAAGCTGCATCAGGTGAATTTATATATACACCAATTATTGCTGCTATGGCGGGGGCCAAAAAAGTTTATGCAATAACTAAGGATTCACAATATGCAACTAAGGAAGAAGTAAAAAAGAACACAATGTTATTTGCAGAGTTGTGTGGTGTTAAGGATAAAATATGTGTGATTTTTGATAAGCAAAAGATTAATAAAGCTGATATTATCACAAATTTAGGATTTGTAAGGCCCATTGATAAACAAACAATAGATATGCTAAAAATAGATGCAGTAATCTCATGTATGTGTGAAGCGTGGGAAGTAAGAAATGAAGATGTAGATATAGATTATTGTAAGAAAAAAGCTATTAATGTTATGGGAACAAATGAAAATTATCCTGGATTAGATGTCTTTGAATTTAGCGGTCCGCTTGCTCTAAAGATGTTATTTGATGCCGGAATAGAGATTTATAAAAGTAAGATTATAATTGTAAGTGGTGATGATTTCGGTAAGGTAATATATGCTACATTGTCAAAGGTATCATCTGATGTAGTCTTAGTAAGAAACTTAAATGAAGAAAACTATTCTTTACTAAGAGATGTAGACGCTATAATTATAGCAGATTATACTTCAGAGAAGTGTTTTATAGGTAAAAATGCATTTGGAATATCATCAGAAAAATTGAAGTCACTATCTGATTTTATAACAGTTATACAGTTTGCTGGTATCGTAGATATTGATGACTTAAAAAAAAATAACATAAGCTTTTATCCAAATTACAAGGTTGGTAATTTTAGAATGGGTAGAACTTTAGCATATTTAGGGCCTAAACCGATAATTGATTTGCATTGTGCCGGGCTAAAGGTTGGAGAGATTATGCATAAAAATTATAAACGATATATTAAGAATCAATTGTGCGATGAATTTACAATAATTGAAGGTGAAAATAATGAAACTATCTGACTTGGTTAATAATACATTAGATGTAAATATTTATAACGATGGTGAATTTGATAATATTGACTTTGCTAATTCTAAATTAAAAAATAGAATACTAACATTTATTGATGATGAAAAATATATAAGTACTTTGTCAGATTATATCACTTGTATAATCTGTAATGATGAAATTGCCAAAATGCTCCCTAAAAAATATGGTATATGTTTATCAGATGAACCGCGCTTGAAATTCTATTTAATTCATAATTATTTAAGTCGAAATTTCAATTTGTACAAGAAACATGATTTTAAAACTATTATAGGAGATAATTGTATAATAAGTAATAAAGATAATATAAGCAATAAAAATGTTATCATAGGCAATAATGTAATGATAGAAGAAAACGTAATTATTAGAGAAAATGTTTGTATTTTAGATAATGTAATAATTAGGGCAGGAGTTATAATAGGAGGGGAAGGATTCCAGTTTAATAAAGAAGGCGAAACTATTTTTATTGAACATAGTGGAGGCGTGAAAATAGGCAAGAATGTTGAGGTGCAATATAATACTTGTATCGATAAGGCAATGTTTCCTTGGGATAATACCGTAATTGATGATCAAACAAAAATTGATAATTTAGTACATATTGGACATGGTGCTAAAATTGGAAAAAAATGTTTGATAGCTGCTAATGCTTTGATTGGTGGAAGTACAGTTCTTGGAAATGATTGCTGGGTTGGTATAAGCGCTACAATATCCAATGGTCTTATTATAGGTAATAATGTTAATATTAAAATAGGAGCTGTTGTTACAAAAAATATTGCAGATGGAATTAGTGTTTCTGGAAATTTTGCAATAGAACATAGTAAATTCATTAAATTTATTAAAAGTATAAGGTGAATAATATGTTAATCTGGAATTATATATATAATTCCAGATTTAGGTGGAGTAAAGATAGGTAATGATGTCAAAGATGGAGTTCTAAGTTGTATCATACTCACCTGTTATTTCTCTGAATTTGCCTAAGACAATAATGGGTAGACAAGAAATAAAGTTTTAAGAGCAATTTCAATAAAAATATTCAAAATATAAAAAAGGTATATCGTACACTAAAATAGGGAAGTGTGGTATACCTTTTTTATTCATAATATAACAGTTCTAATATTATTAGAACTTATTAACAAATGATACATATTATATATAGGATTAAAAGTATAGTCAGGCAGTAATAATTTTCTTTCATGTTATTTATTAAAGAATATGAATGTGAACAGTGTAACTAAAGTAATACACAGACTAGAGGATGTTTTAATATTAAGCAAACACAAATTAATTTATAAGATTAATAATAAAACAGCTGTAATAGGTATTATTGGTTTAGGATACGTGGGGTTACATTTATATTAAACAGATTTAATAAGCCTTTGAACAAAGCTAATATTTTGATATTAGGAATAGCTTATAAAAGTGATATAGACGATTATAGAGAAAGTCTTGCACTTAAAGTAATAGAAAATTTTCAAAAACAAGGCTCAGCGGTGTGCTTTTATGACCCATATATATCATCGTATAGATATAAGGGAAAAGAGTATGATGGAGTAGATTTAACACAAAAAACATTAAATAATGCAGAGTTAGTTGTTATAACCACAGCACAAAAAAGTATGATTACAATTTTATTTAAGAAAACTCTAAAGCTATATTTTATACAAGAAATGCAACCGAGAACGTTAAGAATAAAGGCAATATTGAATTACTATAAAAGAGTATAAGATTGTAAAAATACATTTGTTTATAAGTATACAAATAGGGGGAATGAAATGAAAAATGAAATAAGTTTGTGTATGATTGTAAAAGATGAAGAAGAATATTTAGAAAGATGTCTCAAGAGTATTGATGATATTGCTGATGAAATAATTATAGTTGATACAGGATCTATGGATAAAACAGTAGAAATTGCTAAAAAATTTGGAGCTAAAGTTTATTATTTTAAGTGGAATAATAATTTTAGCGAGGCTCGAAATGAATCCTTAAAATATGCAACTAAAGATTGGATACTTATATTAGATGCAGATGATGAGGTTTACCAAGAGGATAAAAAAGTTCTAAAAACACTATTAGATAGTGAATTGGATGAAAAAGCAATTTATTATTTTGAGACATTAAGCTACTACGGAATTAGTATTGAAAAAGGTGATATTGTTATAAATATCAATCCACGATTATTTAAAAATAAGCGAGGAATTCACTATGAAGGAGAAGTTCATAATCAGTTAGTTTTTACACAAAAAGAATATAATGCAATCTGCGATTCTATAAAAATACATCATTATGGATATTTGGATAAAAGCATTATTTCAAAAGATAAGAGAAATAGAAATATATCTATTCTGAAGGAACAAATAAAAAATAATCCTGACTATGGATTTGCTTATTTTAATTTAGGAAATGAATATGCAGCATTAGATGATATGCGAAATGCTTTAGAATGTTATTATAAAGCGTATGAAAATTTTGATCCAGACAGTGGTTATAGTTCTGTATTAATATTACGTATAATTGTTTCAAATTATAATTTAGGAGAATATAATGAAGCTTTAAAATTCATAGATATTGGAATTAAGAATTATCCACAATGTACAGACTTATATTTTTATAGAGCTCTTATTTATAAATCTAGCAACAGACCAACTCTTCAAATAAAAGCACTAGAAAAATGTATTGAACTAGGTGAAGCACCCTCTGAAGTTAAATTTATATATGGAACAGGAAGCTTTAGAGCTTATTATGAACTAGGCAATGTTTATATGCAGTTTAAAGATTATGATACTGCATATAACTATTATATTGAGGCAATGAGGTCAAAATCTGATTATATTGACCCCTTATATAATATAGCATATATGTTAAAGGAACAAAATTTTTCGTTAGAGGAGTTTAAGATAATAATAGAAAGGTTTTTTCCAGAGAATAACAAAGCTTCTCATAGTATTATTGCAGACTTATTTTATGAGGTGGGATATTACAAAACAGCATTAGAATATATAAAAAAATGTGAAAATACTGGAAGTATTACAGAAAATACTATGATATTAAAGACAAGATGTCTTGTAAGAAGTGGTGGTTTCGAAGAATATATTAATTTAAATGATATAGACGAAAAAAGTATTTATTATGTGACTTTTTCAATGTATAAGGTTATAAGTGCTATATTGATAAATAAATATGAAATTTCATTATCTATAATAAACAATTTTAAAGAGGATACTTTATCAAATTATGATAAAAAACTTTTAACTGTTTATTCAGAACTAATAAAACTATTTAGCAAAAAACCAACAAATACATTAGCTCAGGATGAAAATGAAAGAGACTATATGAATATAATTTTAGAGATTTGTGAAATATTGCTAATAAACAATAAACTTGATGAATTAAAAATAGCTGTTAATTTATTTAACTTAATAGATAACAAATTTGCACTGCTTTATCTTGGAAAATTATATAATAAATACGGATATATTGATGTAGCTAAAAAGGAAATAATAAGATCAATAAAAGAATTTGAAATATATGATACAGAAGCTTTAGATATATTAAAAAGATAACAAGGATTGCTGATCAATCTATTTTGTGTAAGATGCTTTAAGCTGATTTTAATAATTTATTTGTGTGCGCATTTAGGAATTATAGAGAAAATATTAGAAAGGATATCATTTTAGAAAATTTATAAAACAAATAAGTGATATATTTCATATAGAAATTGCACGGAATTGTCAAATAAATAGAAATTCGTTAAGTTGAAGGATGTTCCTATCTACAGAATGTTTTAATCTCATGAGGAGTGTTTAAAAAGTGTTGTTTATAATTCTATATTTTAGAATATTCACGTTAATTTATTCACTCTTTGGCAGTCATATCGCTTTTATTTCTATACGATTTTATATTTTTATTTATTATGCTCCTATTTCTTTAATATGCCTTAAAACACTCGACATGGAAATAAATATTAATTATAAAAGACTAATCTAATATAATTATAAATAGAAGATATCTATAATTTAAGGTATAATAAACTAAAAAGCAGAAGCTATTAGGGGGCAATTAAATGAGCAAATATTGGAATGATAAAGTAAAAGAAATAGAACCTTATGTGCCAGGGGAGCAACCTAAGGATAAGAAGTACATAAAGCTAAATACGAATGAAAATCCATATCCACCATCTGAAAAAGTTATGGAGGCAATGAAGAATGCCGTTAATGATGATTTAAGGTTATATCCAGATCCAACTTGTGGTGATCTTATATGTGAAATAGCAAATTATTATAAGTTAAACAAAGATGAAGTATTTATTGGAAATGGTTCAGATGAAATTTTAGCATTTTCATTTATGGCCTTTTTCTCTAATACTAAGAAGATTTTATTCCCAGATATAAGTTATACTTTTTATAAAGTTTATGCAGGACTATTTAATTTGGACTATGAATTAATAAAATTAGATGGAAATTTTGATATACCATTAGAGAAATTCAAAAAACAAAATGGAGGAGTAATAATACCTAATCCTAATGCACCAACAGGAAAATATGTTGATACAGAAAAATTAAGAAAATTAGTTGAAGCAAATAAAGATAATGTGGTTATTATTGATGAGGCGTATATAGATTTTGGTGGAGAATCTATGGCTAAATTCATACATGATTATGATAATCTTTTAGTAGTCCAAACATTATCAAAATCCCGTGCATTAGCAGGAATAAGGGTTGGATTTGCACTAGGACATAAAGATTTAATTGAAGGTTTAAATAGAATTAAAAATAGTATAAATTCATACACTATAGATAGAGTAGCGCTTGCTGGTGCTAAAGAAGCAATAAAAGATAATGAATATTTTGAAAGAATAACAAAGAAAATAATAAATACAAGAGAAAAAACAAGTAAGAATCTAGAAAAATTAGGTTTCAAGGTTTTAGAATCAAGATCAAACTTCGTTTTTGCAAGTCATAAGAAAGTTTCTGGAAAATTCCTTTATGAAACATTAAAAGAACATGGAGTATTAGTTAGATATTTTAATAAAGATAGAATAGATAATTTTTTGAGAATAACAATAGGAACTGATGCAGAAATGGATATTTTAGTTGGAGAACTTAATTTAATATTAAGCCAGTATTTAAATAGAGCATAAATTCCAAGAATGGAAATATACAAATGCAACTTAAATATTTGGAGGGATAAAATATGAAAGACATGATAGATACCAAAGTGAGTAATTTCAAAATTAGATTTGCAAAAGAAGAGGATACAAAGTTAATATTAGACTTCATAAAAGAACTAGCTAATTATGAAAGATTATTACAAGATGTAGTAGCTACAGAAGAAGTTCTCTATGATTCACTATTTGTACGAAAAAAAGCAGAAGTTATTATTGGAGAATATAATGGAAAACCAGTTGGATTTGCATTATTTTTTCACAATTTTTCAACCTTTTTAGGTAAGCCAGGTATATATTTAGAGGATTTATATATTAGATCAGAGATTAGAGGATTAGGGTTTGGTAAGATTATGTTATCATTTCTTGGAAAACTAGCACTTGAAAGAGATTGTGGTAGACTTGAATGGTGGTGTATAAACTGGAACGAACCATCTATAAAATTTTATAAAGAAATGGGTGCTAAACCTATGGATGAATGGACTGTTTATAGAATTGATGATGTCGCGCTTTGCGATTTAGCAAATAAATTTTAAGAGTTTTAGAAAGATAGAGGGATTTTTATGGAATTATCAATTAATAAAAATTATATATTGGATACAGCTAAAGAAATATTAGAATTTGACAGTCCAACAGGATTTTGTTTCGAAATAATGGATAAGATAAAAAGTATTGTAGAAGGTTTTGGATATGAGTTTGAAACAACTAATAAAGGTTGTGGAATAATAACTATCAAAGGTAGATCTCAAGAAAAAGTAATTGGGTTATCCTCACATGTCGACACTTTAGGAGCTATGGTTAGATCAATAACTCTGGAAGGAAAAATAAAGTTCACATTACTTGGAGGACCAATTGTTCCAACTTTAGATGGTGAATATTGCATAATAAGAACAAGAAACGGAAAAAAATATGAGGGGACATTCCTAAGTACAAGTCCGGCAGCACATGTTTTTGAGGATAGCTCAAGTAAAATTAGAGATCCTAAAAATATGGAAATAAGAATCGATGAAAATGTAAAATCAAAAAAAGATACTGAAAATTTAGGAATATGCCCTGGTGATTTTATATTTATAGCCCCTAAAACAACTATTACTGAAAGTGGATTTATAAAATCAAGATTTATAGATGATAAAGGCAGTGTATCTTGCATTATGGGATTATTAGAATTATTAGATAGAGAGAAGATAGTGCCGAAATTTACAACTAAGATATTGATTTCGACTTATGAAGAGGTAGGTCATGGTGCGTCTTATGTTCCAGCTGATATAACAGAAATGATTGCAGTTGATATGGGTTGTATTGGAGATGATTTAAGTTGCAGTGAATATGATGTTTCAATTTGTGCTAAAGATTCAGGTGGTCCATATGATTATAATATGGTTACAGCATTAGTTAATTTAGCTAAAAACAATGGATTAAAATATGTTGTAGATATTTATCCAATGTATGGGTCAGATGTAGGCGCTGCTTTAAAAGGTGGAAATAATATTCGTGGGGCACTTATAGGGCCTGGAGTTCATGCATCTCACGGAATGGAAAGAACACATTATAGTGCTTTTGAAAATACAATTAAACTTTTGTACTTATATTTAACTATTTAATAGATAGACTTCTTATTTTTTTCACAGGCTTTGTTTTTAAATATAGATTAATAATAGGGTGTTTATGAAATTAAACAGTACTGTATTGGATAAATATGATATAATTGCTTGTATTGACTTATAATTAATAAAAAATGAGGAGGAATTTTTATGCAAGCTGTTGGTATTATAGGAATAATAATTTATATAATATTTATTTTAGTTATTTTTGTTATATGGATTTATGCATTCATTTTATTTGTGAAACTTGCGAAGAGAGGAATCAAAGCACTTGATATTTATATAAATACAAATACAAAAAAACAATCAAATGATATTTATATAGATTAAAAGACAAGTGGAGAAATATAGATATAATCTCTATGTTATTATGCACAAGCATTAGTAATTAAAATTAAACATAAGAAACTAACTAGTTGGATACCGTATTATTCAAAATGAATTTGCGGTATTTTATTTTACAATAAATAAAATTTAATTATATTATAAGGGGAATAATTAATGCTTTTATAAACTATTAGGTACTGAAATTTAATATTTATCGCAAAAAATTTGATATAAAATCAGTTCATAGCATTCTTTATAGTAATTTTCCTTAATAAATTACATTATTTTAGAATTATTTGAGATTATAGAGCTAAAATGGTATAATTTATTTGGTAAAAAATAAAAGGAGACGATTAGATGCAGCAAGATAAATTAAAAAGATTAGCTTTACTGGGGTTAATTCTATTTATTAACAGCATTCCAGTAGTAACATATGCACAAGATACTAAGATAAGTACCGAGATTACAGCACAAAGTAAAGTTGATATTAATGATAATTGGCTTACAGAAGAAGTTGCTAAACAATTAAATAAGAAGGTGAGAAACCTTACAGAGCAAGATTTTTTGAATATCAAAAAGATTGATTTGAGATATGAAAAAATTGATAATAATATACCAGAAGAAATAAACTTATTAAAGAACTTAGAATACTTAAATTTAAACTATTGTAGAATAGATAAAAAAATACCTGAATTCTTAGGAGATTTACCTAAATTAACTTATTTAGATCTAGGTGATAATAAAATTGAAGAATTACCAGATAATATTAAGCAAAAAATTATTAAGGGAAGTTATGCATATTGCGATGTAGAAGGAAATAAATTTACTCTTGATGAAGGATGGTATTATTTAAAAGGAAAATTATCTTATCTTGATAGAAATGGAAAAAGACTTGAAGGAAGTCAAACCATAGGTGGGAAAGAATATCAATTTACTGAAGATGGTTACATAAGAGAGGGTTTTGAACAAAATGGGGACAAGTCTTATTATTACGATAAGACAAGTGGCATGGCAAAAGACGAATGGAAACAAGTAAATGGAAAATGGTATTATTTTAATGAAGAAGGTATAATGCAAAAAGGTGCTCAAACAATAAAAGGTGTTAAATTTTATTTAGATAGCACTGGAGTAATGCTTACAGGTTGGCAGACGATAGATAATAAATATTATTATTTTGCTAGTGCTGGTGGAATGCAATATGGTTGGATAACATTAAATGAGAAATTGTATTATTTAGATGCAAGTACAGGAGCTATGGCATCTAATGAAGAAAAGACTATAGATGGAAAGAAATATAGATTTTCAAGTGATGGTTCTGTATTAGCAAATACGTGGATTGATAATTATACATATGTTCAACCTAACGGAGAGACTGTAAATACATATTCTAATTATTCTCATTCAAATACAAATTATCAATTATTTAAATATATGACTGATGTGAATAATGAACGAAGTGTTGATAATGCTGCTGTTTCATTACATTCGGGAACCACTAGTAATAATTGTGTATATTTTACATCTGAAGCTTTACGAAGAGTTGGTGTTTCAATTTCAACGTCAACAGCGAATACTTATCAGCTCGAAAATGTTTTAAAAGGTATTGGATTTTCGTCTAGTTATGATTTCTCTCAAATAAAACCAGGCGATATCGTATTTACAAATAATTATTCTCACGTGTATATATTTATGTGCTGGGATAAAGATGGCTATGCATATATCGTGGACAATCAAGGAATAAGCTATGGAAATCAGGTTCTTCATAAAAGAAAAATACTTGAAGATACTGCTACTACAGATAGAGCAACACATTTCTTTTATTATTCAGCTTAACGTAATTTAAAGACAAGCTGTTCTATTTTATAAAAATTAAATATCTAAAAATAAAAAAGCACCTATGATTAATAATATTTTATTAATTATAGGTGCTTTTTTGTAATTAAAATATTTTATTTTATAGTCTTAATCAAATTTTATTCATATATAAGAAAGAAATATAGTATAAATAAAAATATGAGTTTATATAAGAAAGGAAGAATTTTAATGAAATCTAGTGTTGACATATTTTCAGGATTTCTAGGATCAGGTAAAACAATGCTTATAAAAAAATTATTGAATGAAAAAGTTTATGGAAAGAGTACTGTTATTATAGAAAATGAATTTGGAGAAGTAGGTATAGATGCAGATATATTAAAGGAGAGTAATATTGAAATTAAAGAAATTAATTCGGGATGTATATGCTGTCAAGTATCTGGAAACTTTGGAGAAGCAGTATTAGAGGTATTAAATAAGTACAAACCTGAGAACATAATAATTGAACCATCAGGAGTAGCGAAATTAAGTGAAATATTAAAGACATTGCGAGAAATAAAGTTTCAAGATAATCTTGAAGTTAGAAATATTTTTACTTTAATCGATATTCGAAATTATAATATTTATCTAAAGAATTTTAAGGAGTTTTATGAAAACCAAATAAGGAAAGCAAATAAAATTGTTTTAAGTCGAAGTCAATTAGTAGATGATGAAAAGATTCAGACTACAATAAATTCTCTTAAAAAATTTAATTCTAAGGCTGAAATAATATATAGACCTTGGGAGTCTTTAAGTGGTAATGATTTTTTAAAAGAAAATAATACAGAGGCAAAAAAAGAGATAACAATGGTGAAGTCTAGCATGATCAAGAAATTCGGAAAAGAAGTGAACCATACTGCTAAGGAAGTTTTTGAGAGCTATCCTATAGATATAATTAAAAATACTAGTACACAAGAGATTGAAAGAAAATTTGAACTTATAGCTAATAATAAGAAATTTGGAAAAATAATAAGAGCAAAGGGTATTATAGAAGGAATGGATGGAGGATATTATCAATTTGATTATGTTCCGAATGAATTTAAAAGTAGGAAGATTAAATGGTCCAATAAAAAGGTAGTTTCGATAATTGGTAGTGAATTAAATAAAAAAGAATTGATACAATTATTTAGTTAAACAGTAGTTTTTCTATTTATAAAAAGGTGGTGAGAAAATGAAAGTACATATTGAGATTGTGACAGGTTTTTTAGGTGCAGGAAAAACCTCTTTTATAAATTCTCTTTTAAGTGAGAGCCAAGTTGAAGGGGAAAAAATTTTAATTTTTCAATTGGAACATGGAGAACAAAAAATTTTAATACCAACTGATATAAATTATTTTGTTAAAGTTAAAGAAATAAGTGAAATAAATGAGATTAAAGAGGAAATCTTATATTTAATAAAAGAATATAATCCTAATAGAATAATTATTGAATATAATGGAACTTCTAATTTAAAGGAATTAATAGATATACTAGACAGGAAAATTCATAGAGAAGTGAGCAAAATTACAACAATATTTTTTGTAGCCGATGCAAAAAACTTAAAAAAATATATTGATAATATTGGGGGCTTAATAATACCATTTATACAATGTGCTAATATGATAGTTGTAAATAACATTGACTATTGCAGTGAAGAAATCTTAAATGAGAGCTTTAAAAAAATAAGAAATATTAACCCTAACGCTTATATTTTAAAAGTTAATAATAAATATATTTTAAAGTCAGAGCTTCGAGAATCTAAAGTTCTGGATAATGGATACTTTAAAAAGTTAAAAATAAAATTTATAAGTTATAGAAATCATTATTGAAGAAGAATAATTATAGGGAAATGGAGACGATCTATGAATAAGTGTAATAATAGAATTTTAACTTTTTGTGCTATAAGTATAATAATATTATTGCTTTATATTTATAAAAAATATGGAAGAAATTTAAATATAGAAGAAATAGGAGATTTCGCAAGTACATTTACAAGTATAGTTCTTGAAGCAATGCCTTTTATAATATTAGGTTCTCTTGTATCTGCAATAATTCAAACTTGCCTATCAGAAGAAACAATAGCTAAGCTTATACCTAATGTAAGTATATTAGGATATATTGAAGCCGCTTTAATAGGGCTTATATTTCCAGTTTGTGAATGTGCTATTGTTCCTATAACAAGAAGGCTTATAAAAAAAGGAGTGCCAGTTGGGTTTGGAGTAACATTTATGCTTTCAGTACCAATAATTAATCCAATCGTAATAATGTCGACTTATTATGCATTTTATGATAAACAGGCCATGGTTATTATTAGAACGGTTGGTGGATTTGTAGCAGCAATTTTAATAGGAATAATAGTAAATGCTCTTGAAAAGAACAAACAGTGCATAATTCTGGATTCCATAGAAAATGATAATTACTGTAATTGTGGGTGTAACAATTATTTTGGAAATCAAAATAAATTTAAAGTGATATTTGAGCATACTAATAGAGAATTTTTAAACATTATGGGATATTTAATATTTGGAGCTTTTATTTCTAGTATATTTCAAGTTCTATCATCGCATGCAGAGTTTGATTTTATTTCTGATAATAAAGTGATTATGATAATCTTTATGATGGCTCTTAGTTTTTTATTATCTCTCTGCTCAGAAGCAGACGCTTTTGTTGGAAGAAGTTTTTTAGATAAGTATTCATTTAGTGGAGTAGCAGCTTTTTTGATTTTAGGGCCGATGCTCGACTTAAAAAATCTCATTATGCTATCTGGAGCTTTCAAAAAGAGTTTTGTATTTAAATTAGTTATAACTACAATAAGTGTTGTATTTATAATTTCGTGTTTATTCATGATATGTGGAATATAAGTGTAAGGAATATTAAGTCATTAGTTTAGTACATTTAGTATCATATGGCTAAGAAAGGAGTAATAGCATAATTGAAAAGATTTAATGTTGATGAGCTTTTATGGTTTATAATTCTTATACTATTAAATTTATCAATAATTTATTTAATTGTTACAGGTAAAATAGATTTTTATATAGGCAAGAAAATGATTAAATATATTTATATTACTATAGTAATGATAAGTATAATTACTATATTTCAATTTAAAAATGTATTTACATGCAAATGGAGTAGCAATATTAAGATGAAGTTATTTCCAATTATACTAACTTTAATATTAGGAGTGATTTCAATTAGCGAACAAGGAACATTTAAACATAGTGAATTAAATAAAGAGATTAAAGAAGGTACGGCAAGTACAATTGATATGCGAAACTTATATGAACACAAATCCAATTATAACTCGATTGAAAATACTTCGAGCCAAATCACTAAAGAAAATTTAGATGATGAAACTAATATTACTGAAAATAATAAAGCACAGATACTTATAGTTGATGATAGTAATCCCATGGTGCTTGATGATATAAGATTAAATCCAAAAAAATATATAGGAAGAAAATTAGAAGTTCACGGATTTATATGCAAAGAAAGTTACTTGAATATAAATCAATTTATTATAGGAAAAATTGTAATGAATTGCTGTGCAGCTGATTCAAAGGTAGTTGGAATAATCGCAGAATATAATAAAATATATGAATTAAATGAAAATGAGAATGTTAATGTAAAAGGAATAATTAGTAGTTCAACTATAAAAGATGATAATGATATAAGCCATAGGGTCCCCATACTAATAATAGAAAAAATAGACGAGAGAAATAGCCAATAATGATATATATTAAAATGAAAATAGGGATGCCTTAATATTATAAAGTTAAATTATAACAATGGATAAAAAGCACTAGTCGGTCTCCATTTGTTATAATTTAACAATATATATTTTAAGACAATCCCTATTAATATTTATGAAAATAATTGTTTGATAATATTATTCTGTTAATAATATTTCGGCATAAGCAATTTTTCCATCAGTTTCATTATTAGAAACTACATTTATTTTAGAAGTATCAAATTTATTATTCCATTCAAGTCCACCTGGTGAAGTTGTATCAGCTTCACCAGCATTAATACCTATTAGCTTAAGTATATTATTACCATCAGCTGGATATTTCATTTCTGTTTTGGGTATTATTTTAAACTGTTTGCATTTTGAATCAGAATAAGTAACTTCAAAGGTGTAATTATCTTTTTCATAAACAGATTTAGTTTCTTCTTCACTAAGTGGTTTTCCTAAAAGTGTTTCAATTGCAGTCTTATCTTTATCTTTAAAATCAGCTATAGTAGCAATTTGATTAACCTCAACTGTTGGGTTATTATTTTCGCCTACTATACTAGAATCTTTATTGCTAGTATCAGCGGGTGCAGTTGGTTCAGGTGTGGATTCTTGTACATCTGAAGATTCAGTAGTCTCAGTAGACTCAGCAGGTTTAGCAGTTTCAGTCTTTCCACAAGAAATTAATACAGTTGAACTTATTATTGTAACTAATAATAAACTGATGATTTTTTTTTTCATAATAATCGTCCTCCAATTTGTATATTAAATTTTATAAGTAATTTTTCTTACATTTAGGCATTTTAAAGAATAAATAATACCTTGGTATAAAAAATTATTTTATATCTAACAATAATCTAATTATAACACTATTTATTTTAAGTAACCGTTATAATCTAAAAATGTAAGAAAAAAATAATATTTATAATATTCTTGTCGTAATATGTATTTTAAAATATAAAATTTTGATTATAAAGATATTAAAATTAAACTAATTCTGTGGAATGTAAGTACTGCTAAATATAAAGACTTCTTTAAAGAGTGAATATAAACAATATTAAATTATGTATAATGTTATTAAATAGTGTTAGAATTAAATATGTTTATAATTAATCGGATGAATTATAAGTGCCTAATTATGAACTAAAAAATATTAGATATAAGATGAGGGTAAATTATGAAAAGTAAATTTGATGGATATGTTATTGTAACAGATTTAGATGGAACTCTATTAAATAATAATAAAGATATCTCAAAAGAAAATTTAGAATGTATAAATTATTTTACCGAAAATGGAGGGAAGTTTTCAGTAGCTACAGGACGAGTTATAGAAGCTACTGAAGGGTATCTTTCCAATATGAAAATTAACCTTCCTATAATTGTGTATAATGGCGGAGTTATATATGACTATAATAATAAAAAAATACTTAGTGAAAAATTTATAGATGACAATCAAAAACAAATTGTCAATAGAATTAAAGAAGATTATAAGAATGTAGGAATAGAGATATATGCAAATAGAAAGCTTTATATTATTAAAGATTCAGGCTACTCAAACAGATCTGCAACACGAATGCTAGATATAATATATGATGTTAAGGATAGTGTATTCTTAATGGATTGGAATAAAATATTAATTGTTGGAACGATTGAAGATATAGATTTTGTAGAAGCAACTTTATACGACAGATATAAGGTTAAAGGAACTAGAAGTGGAAGAACATCATATGAATTACTGCCAGTAAATGAATCTAAAGGACAAGCATTAAAAACTATAATGGAAATGTATAATTTACAATCTAATAAAATCATATGTGTGGGCGATAATATGAATGATTTAGAATTATTACAAGAGGCAAATTTTTCTTTTTGCCCTGAAAATAGTTCGAAAGAATTAAAGAAATATAGCGATTTTATAACGCCAAGTAATGAAAATCATGTAATAGAGTATATAATTAGCTGGCTTGAAGAAAAAATAAATAAAAAAGATATAGATGCCTAAAGGGAAAATCACATTTATATATAACCACCCAAATAAGGGGCATACATTTATTAATTATTTAATAAATGTATGCCCTTAGGTTTAGTTTATATATGTGCAAAGTACAAAAATCATCTGAAGTATAATTATATAGTAAGGAGTATTCAAAAAAATAAAATATCAGATTATTTATCGACTTTTGACTCAGTCACTTTGTTATCATGAGTTTTATCAAGTTTTGATTCAGAAGCGTAGTTACAATCTTCTAAAACGCCACCAAAGACTTTCTTCTCTTTAAATTGTATACTAAATTGTTTTTCGTATTTTTTTATTATATTAAGCTGTTTAATTGTAGCTATGCATATAGAGGTACCGTGTGCATCTACTCTGGCAGTCCTACCAGATCTATGTAGATACTCATTTAATTTTAATGGAAAATCTAAATGAAATATATGAGTTATGCCTTCAACATCTAGTCCTCTAGCTGTAAGATCTGATGAAACTAATATTTTTATTTTCCCATTTCTAAAGCTTTCAATCGCAAGCTTTCTATCTTCTTTAGAAATTTTTCCATTCATAGCAAAACAATCTTTACTGTGATAATTAAGTTTTACAGTGGTTAATTCAATATCGTCATTGTCATTAACAAAAACAATTGCCTTTTCTGGATTAACTGCTACAATAATCTTTCTTAGAGTTTCAAATTTATCACGTCGATCACATACAACAAACATATGCTCAATATTAGGATTCATAACGGGTTTACCTTCGGATTTTATAATAACAGGATCTTTCATGAACGATTGCGCAGTTTCTAAAGTTTCAGCTTTAATAGAAGCTGAAACTACAATGATCTGTCTATCTTTCATAGTTGTTTTTATAATATCCAGAGTAACATTAGCTCTTTTAGGATCTAATAAGTTATCTACCTCATCTATTACAATTGTTTTTATAGTATGCGAAGTTATCTTTTTCTTTTTAATAAGGTCAAGCATTCTACCTGTTGATCCTACAATTATATGTGGCTTAATATCCCTAAGTTTTTTGATTTGATTGTTTATATTAACTTCACCGATAATTGATAAGGAAGTTACAGGAACTTCAGAATTAAGTGCAAGAAGCTTGATTTGTTCCTCTATTTGTATAGCAAGTTCATGCGTTGGAGCCAAAATTAGTGCTTGCATTTCTCTCTTTGAAGTATCTATTTTATGAAATAGAGGTATAAGATAGGCTAAGGTTTTACCGCTTCCAGTAAATGCTTCTCCAATTACATCTCTGTTTTCAAGAGCTGGTAAAATAGATGAAGACTGAATTGAAGTTGGAATAGTTATACCTTGCTTTTTAAGTCCTTCTATTATATTTGAATTTAAGTTTAAATCAGTAAAAGAATTATTCATTAATTTCTCCTTCATAGTTTAATTTTTCTAGAGACCATGTTGTATCTAATAATAAGTCATACTATTTCATATGCCTTATTATAAATTCATTTTATATATTACAAATTAGCATTTGAAAAGTAAATATTAAAAGATATTTTAGGCATCATGCTTTAATTATATCCTTATTATGCTCATTTTTCTACTTAAAGTTACATCTTTCTAGTATCATTTATTAATTTTATATAAAAGATATATAGATTAGGGAAAAATATTTATAAAAAAGAAAAATATAAAGTAATGTAATTACTATAAATTTATCGTGTTTGAAACCATAGAAGGGTGGTATAATGATAAAAGACTAAAATTTGATGTTATTTTACAAGATGAGTTCTTATAAATAAATTCTGTATTATCTAAAAAGATGATTGATATTACAGACTGAAAGTAAAATGGTAGTAGGATCATTGATGTAATTTTAATATATAAAGTTAGCAGTTTTAAGTGAGGAGAAATTTGAAATATGAATAGTGAATTTAGTAAATTTAAAATAGGTGAGGCACTTTTGAAATCTATAGAGGGACTTGGCTATAATACGCCATCAGAAGTTCAAGAAAAAGTAATACCAGAAATTCTTATGAATAATGATGTTATAGTTAAGTCACAAACAGGAAGTGGAAAGACAGCAGCCTTTGGTATTCCTCTATGTGAAAAGATAGATTGGAATGAAAATAGCCCACAAGTTTTAGTTTTGACACCAACAAGAGAACTCGCAGTTCAAGTAAGTGAGGATATATCGAATATAGGAAGATTTAAAAGAATAAGTGCTGTCGCTATTTACGGTAAAGAGCCAATATCAGATCAAAAAAGAAAATTGAAACAAAAGACTCATATAGTAGTTGGAACTCCAGGAAGAATTTTAGACCATATAGATAAAGGAAGCCTTGATGTATCAAAAATTAAATATTTTGTCATAGATGAAGCAGACGAAATGCTTAATATGGGATTCATAGATCAAGTTGAAAATGTAATCAAAATGCTTCCGAAGAAAAAAGTTACTATGTTGTTTTCAGCAACAATGCCAGATGAAATAAAAAAATTATGCCAAAAGCATATGAATAAACCAGTAGATATTAGCATTAAAAGTCAAAAGCTGATTACAGAGAATATAGAGCACACTTTATATTATGTTAATTATGAAAAAAAATTAGAAAATTTAAATAGTATATTAATATATGAAAAACCTGAAACTGCTATTATATTTGCTAGAACTCAAGAAAATGTAGATAAAATCTTTGAATATCTAAATGCAAAAAAATATTCAACTAATAAAATTCATGGTGGTATGCTTCAAAAAGAAAGACTTAGTGCAATGGAAGATTTTAGACGTGGAGATTTTAGGTTGCTAATTGCAACAGATGTAGCTTCAAGAGGGATTGATGTTGATGGAATTACTCATGTGATAAACTTTGACCTTCCAGTAGAAAAAGAAGCTTATGTACATAGAACAGGAAGAACAGGAAGAGCAGGAGCAAAAGGAAAGGCTATAAGCTTTTGTATTAAGGAAAAAGATAATCTTTTAAATGATATTGAAAATCTTATAGGCTTTAAAATTCCAATTTGTTATATTCCAGGTAAAGAGGAACTAGAAAAAGTAAGAGCAGAAAACATAGAACTACTTAAAAGCAAACCTAAGAGGAAAAAAGAAAAGGCTAAAATTATAAATACTAACATAACTAAAATTTATTTAAATGGAGGAAAGAAAAAGAAACTCCGAGCTGGGGATATTGTTGGTGCTATCTGTAAAATAGATGGTATTACTGCAGATGATATTGGAATAATTGATGTTCAAGATTCAGTATCTTATGTAGATATATTAAACGGAAAAGGGGCAAATGTTATAAAAGAATTAAAAAATATGACTATAAAAGGTAAAAAGATAACTATAGAAAAATCGAATAAATAAAATTAATTAAAGTGAAACAGTTACAATAAATTAAGTTTTAATATATAATGGATTAGCAAGTTATATAGTTTATAGAAAACTGAACTATCCAACTACAGATAAAGAAAACCATAGAAAGAATATTTGAATTAACTTAAAATATGAAAAAATATAATTTTTGAAGAGGTGTTTTATAAAAATGTTTTCAGATAGAAATGCAAAATGTTGGTGTGGTAGTGGATTAAAATATAAAAGATGCCACTTAGAATTTGATGAGAAAATAGAAAGTTATAGACTTAAGGGGCAGGAAGTTCCTTCAAGAGAGCTAATAAAAAGTCCACAAGATATAGAAGGAATTAGAAATAGTGGAATAATTAACAATGGAGTATTAGATTTGGTTGCAAGTAATATCAAAGCAGGTATGAGTACAGCCGAAATAGATAAATTAGTATATGACTATACTACAGAACATGGTGCTATTCCTGCACCATTGAATTTTGATGGGTTTCCTAAGAGTGTATGCACATCAATTAATAATGAAGTTTGTCATGGGATACCAGATGAAAGTATTATTTTAAAAGATGGAGATATTGTAAATGTAGATGTTTCTACAATTTTTAATAAATATTATTCAGATGCATCTAGAATGTTTACTATAGGACATGTTAGTGAAGAGGCAGAAAAATTGGTTAAAGTAGCTAGAGAATGCATGATAAAAGGAATTGAAGCTATAAAGCCATGGGGTTTTTTAGGAGACATAGGAGCAGCTTGTGGAGATCATGCTCACCAAAATGGATATACAATAGTTAGAGCATTAGGAGGACATGGAGTTGGTAATGAGTTCCATGAAGATCCATTTGTACCACATATAGGTGAGAAAGGAACAGGAATGTTACTAGTTCCAGGAATGGTAATTACTGTAGAACCAATGGTAAATGCAGGAGTTTATGACGTGTTTGTTGATGAAGAAAATGAATGGACTATCTATACAGCAGATGATAAATTATCAGCTCAATGGGAACATACAGTATTAATAACTGAAACTGGTGTTGAAATATTAGCCAAATAGAATAGTTAAATATAAATTTTTAATAGGATTGATAGTAGCTACATTTGGCTATCAATCCTATTTTTTGTTTACTACGATAGAAATGAGTGGTTTAAAACTATATTCATCATGCTATGTAGGTATATATAAATTATGATGTAAACATATATATGTATATAATTGCCATTGTGAAAAATATATATGAAATATAATTGTAAGAAATTTAAGAAGTTATTTTTCTAGTGATTAAATAGTAGATAATTATGTCAAGAATAAAATATCATAGTATAATAAAATGTATTGATATTAAATCAATACATTTTATTATATGTGATTATGCATATTTGATTTGTTAATCTCTTTCATATTACTTATTAAAATTAAGAATACATAATCAAATTAATAAGGATTAGAGAGTTTAAGAATTAATTTATTTAAGGAGTTGTAATTAATGAATAATTCAGCACTTAGTGTTTTAGAAAAATATTATGGATATAAAGCTTTTAGAAAAGGGCAAGAAGATATAATTGATGAAATAATAAAAGGAGAAGATGTACTTGCTATAATGCCAACAGGTGGAGGTAAGTCTATTTGCTATCAGATTCCAGCACTTATACTTGAAGGAATAACAATAGTTATATCTCCACTTATATCACTTATGAAGGATCAGGTAGATACTCTAAAGGACATGGGAATTAAAGGCGCATTAATTAATAGTACATTAAGTAGCATAGAAGAAAACAAAGTGATAAATGATCTTGAAAATGGAGAAATTAAAATTATTTATATAGCCCCTGAAAGACTCGAATCATTTGAATTTTTAAATGTAATTTCAAGATGTAATATTTCTCAGATTGCAATAGATGAAGCGCATTGTATCTCTCAATGGGGTCATGATTTTAGAATAAGCTATAGAAAGGTAGCCCATTTTATTGAGTTACTTAAAAACAAACCAACAATAACGGCATTTACAGCAACTGCATCAGAAGAAGTAAGAGAAGATATAATAAAACAACTTAATTTAAAAGATCCAAAAGTTTTTGTAACAGGTTTTGATAGGGAGAATTTGCTTATAAATGTAATTAAAAGCGGGAGCAAGAAAGAATATTTGTATAGTTATATTGAAAATAATAGAGATGTTTCTGGAATTATATATGCTTCAACTAGAAAAGAAGTTGATAATTTATATGAGCATTTGAAATCTAAAGGATATAGTGCAACTAATTATCATGCAGGACTATCAGAAAAGACAAGAAGAGAAAATCAAGAAAACTTCATATATGATAGAGTAAGCATTATGGTTGCAACGAATGCATTTGGTATGGGAATAGATAAGTCGAATGTAAGATATGTAGTTCATTATAATATGCCAAGAAATATAGAAAGCTATTATCAAGAGATTGGTAGAGCAGGAAGAGATGGAGAAAAAAGTGAATGCATATTGTTGTTTGCACCTCAAGACGTTCAGGTTCAAAAGTATTTAATTGAAAATTCAATAGAAAATATAGAGAGAAAGAATAATCAATATAGAAAGCTTCAACAGATGATAGATTTTGTGCATAGTAATGATTGTTATAGAAAATATATATTAGCTTATTTTGATGAAGAATATGATAAAGAATGTAATAACTGTAGTAATTGTTTAAGTGAAGGTGAATTTGTAGATAAAACTATAGAAGCACAAAAAGTACTTTCATGTATATATAGAATGAAACATAAATTTGGAAGTGGAATGCTCGTAGATGTACTTAAGGGGTCTAAAAATAAGAAAGTTCTTCAATCTCACTTTGATGAAATTTCAACTTATGGGCTTATGAAAGAATATTCAGCAGAAGAACTTAAAAACTTCATTAATACATTAATTTCTCAGGGATATATAAATGTAATTGAAGGGACCTATCCAGTTTTAAGTTTAAATGATAGAGCTAGAAAAGTATTAACATCACAAGAAAAAGTAGAATTAAAAGAATTTAAGGTAGAGAAGAAAGTGAGAGAAGACAATGAACTATTTGAAATACTTAGATCTATAAGACAAGATGTAGCAAGAGCAAATAATGTTCCTCCATATATAATATTCGGTGATGTCACCCTAAAGGAAATGGCTATAAATTATCCAATATGCAAAGAAGCAATGCTTAAAATTTCAGGAGTTGGAGAAGTAAAATATAGCAAGTATGGAGAAGCATTTGAAGATTCAATAAAGAACTTCATAGAAGAACATAATATTGAAGTACGTAATAATATAGATATAGTACAAGAGTCTAAAAATAATGAAACTAAGGATGAGAGTTTTAAGTTAGAAGTAACTACAGATTTCGAATTGTATAATAGATTATATGATGCAAGAAAAGAATTAGCTAAAAAAGATAATGTATTGCCACAAGCAATTATAGCAATGAATAGCTTGAAAGAGATAAGCGGAAGGTATCCTAATACCTTAGATAGATTAAAGGATGTAAGTGGAATGGGACCTAAAAAAATAAGCCTATGTGGTGAAAGGATAATAAGAATAGTAAATGATTATCTAATAGAAAATAAGAAAGAAATAAGCTGGACTGATAGAAAAAGAAAAAAAGTCATAATTGATGGGGAAATCAGAGAAAATAATCAAATTGCGATAGATATGCTTAAAGAAAATATTGGTATTCATGAAATATCAGAGAAGATAGAACTTTCAATTTCAACTATTCTAGGATATGTAACAGATTATATTAAAGAATTTGGAGAGAATATATTTAATATAAATCTAGAAGAATTTTATAATGCAGATGATGAAAAAGTAATTGTAAATGCTTGTGAAAAAAATGGTTACGATAAAATAAATATATTAAAAAAGGAGCTTCCATCTTATATAAAATATGAGAGTATAAGATCAGTAATTTTAAAAAAATATTTCTTATAGATTATTAAAATAAATATGGATTCTAATACGTAAGTAATTATGCTTAAGAATATTACTCACTTTTATAAATATATTTAATAGTAGAAATTAAAATATATAATAGTGAGGTGTTAACAAATTGGATCCATATGAAATTTTATGTATTGAGAGAACTGCATCGGAAGAAGAAATAAAAAATAAATTTAACGATATACTTGATGAATATACAAAAACTCAAGATGAAGACACAGAACAAAAAATTAAAATGCTTAATAAAGCATATGATTTACTTATTAATGGAAATTCATATAAGGAAATTAGAGGATTAATTGAAACAAATAATTTTACAGAAGCTGAAACAAGGTTGAATGTAATTAATAATATAAACTCAGCAGAATGGAATTATCTTCAAGGCTTTCTATCAGTTCAAAAGGGATGGTTTGATAGTGGAATGAATTACTTGAAAAAATCTTTGGAATTAGATCCTAATAATATTGAATATTTAGATAGTTTAACTAAATTGCAATCAAGGGTTATTGATTATGTTACAAAATATGCACAGCAAAACGTAAAACCTAATTCAAATAATGTTAATGCTTGTGGAGGAAATAACAATAAGAGCGGTGGTGGAGGACTGTGCTAGTAAACACATTAAGGCATATTTAAAGTAAATCAGCATAAGGGTCTATTTGTGCCAGATATCTAAAAATTATTATTTTAGTTGATATTATATAATAATTATGTTAATATAAATATGCAGTTGGTACGAAAGTGCTAATGTGGAGCTTAGAGTGTCCTTCGCCGGTCTCTAAGCTCCTTTTGTTGACTAATAAAATAATTTTTGTAAATTCTATATAAAGTATGTCAGGAAGGTGAGGAGTAATTGAAGATATCTGAACTGGAAAATTTAATATTAGAAAATACATCTAAACTTAATTTAGAGAGGGCAAAACATCTATTAAAAAATGGAGAGTTAAATAAAATTAGCATAAATAAAAGAGATGATTATTATAATATATATGGTAATTTTAAATGTGAAAATAAAATACAAAGTTATAATGCTCATTTAAAAATAGATTTTAAAAATAAAAGAATAACTTCATCCAAATGTGAATGTAGTATATTTTTAGAAGGTGATTCTAAAAATAGTATATATTTATGTGAACACTTAACTGCAATAGGGCTTGGATTTATTCAGCAAGTAAAAAAGAAATTAAATAAATCAGATGGGAAAAAAGAAGATTTAAGGAAAGATAGGAGCATATTATTTAATCTATCTAAGATAAATAACTTTAGTCAAGGTGAAAAAGTAAATTCAAATAAATTTGATTTAATTGAAATAAAAGAGAAATTGCAATTAAATATTTCATTAAAGGAAGTATTAGAAGATGAAAATAGTTATTTTAAGATAAATTTATTTATAGGAATCAATACCTTGTATCCAATTATTAATATTCAAGAATTTATTATGAACTTAAATAAATCAAAAGATTATTACATTTGTAAAGAATTAACATATACTATTGATAAATACTATTTTTCAAAACAAGATGAAGATGTTTTAGAGTATATATATGAGTATATATTAATTTCTAAAGATAATAACAAAAGTAATAGCATAAGACTTGATAAAAAAATTTTGCGCAGATTTCTCAAAAAGATTTTATCTAAGAAGATAAAATTTAATTATAGCTATCAAACTTATATTTGTGAAATAAAAGATGAAGATTTACCTATTTCTTTTACATTAAAACAAGTAAAAGACGATTATGTTTTAACTACACAAAAGGTTTTTCCAATACCATTAAATGAACAAATGGATGTATTTTTTTTTGATAGAAAAATATATATCCCATCGCAAGCTCAGATTAAGGTATATAAGATATTTTATTATCTTCTACAAAGATATAAATAGAGATGAGCTTAGTGATTTAATTTCATATATAAATATCATGTCTGAAAATTTATCATTAGATGATGCAATTGTTGAAAAACTAGAAGATAATATAAAAATTGACTTTAATTTTGAGCAAAGAGAAGAAAAATTTTATTGTAATGTTATATTAATTAATAATGGGAAGAAAATTTTTTATAATGAGATTTCAGATTCAAATAATTCAATTCTAAAAAATTCTAAGAAGATAAGATCTATAGAAAGTAAATTAAATAAAAATAGATTTTTTTATAAAGATGGTACTTTTATATTTTATGGAAATGATGATGATTACTATCTTTTCTTAAAAGATAAATTTAAATATATAAAAGAAATTGGAGACATAAGAATTTCAAAAGATAATGATAAATACTTTAAACTTTATAAAGGGAATACACCAGAAGTATATTTGAATGAAAATGAAGATGATAGTTTCGAAATTTCATTTAAATTAGAAGAAATTGCGAATAACGAATTAAGCGCTATTGTGACTGCTTATAAAAATGAAAAAAGATATATTAAGCTTAAGGATAATATATTTGTAGATTTAGAAGACGATGAAATAAAAAAGTTTATTAGACTTATAGATTCTTTAAATATAGATGTTACAGAAGGTAAATCTGAATATAAAATTGAACTAAATAAAATTTATTATTTAAATAATAAATTGAATAATAAGCAAATAGATTTAATTACTGGAAAAGAAAAATTAATGAAAGCATTAAAAAGAATGGATAGATTAAGTGAAAATAATTTCGAAATCCCTAAAGATATTAAGTGTTCGCTTAGAGAATATCAAGTTAAAGGATATAATTGGTTTAAAACATTAAGCTATTTAGGTCTTGGTGGAATTTTAGCAGATGAAATGGGACTTGGAAAAACAATTCAAACAATCACATTTTTATTATCTGAAAAAAATGCACATTCATTAGTAGTTGTTCCAACTTCTCTGCTATACAATTGGAAACAAGAATTTGACCGTTTTGCGCCAAGTTTAAAAGTTGGAATTATTCATGATAATAAAAATGATAGAATGATAGTCTTAAATAATGTTTATGATTATGACATTTTATTAACCACATACGGAACATTAAAAAATGACATTTTAGAATATGAGAATATTAGATTTGATTATTTAATAATAGATGAAGGACAAAATATAAATAATTCAGAATCACAAAATGCAAAACTAATAAAAAAGATCAAATCTAAAAGTAGATTTATCCTAACAGGTACCCCTATAGAAAATAATTTGCTGGAGCTTTGGGCTTTATTCGATTTTATAATGCCAGGATATCTTTATACTAAGATAGAATTTTCAAGTAAATTCGTTGAAGAAAAAAATTCTATAAAAGATCTTAAAATACTAATTAGTCCTTATATTTTGAGAAGAATTAAAAGGGATGTAATTAAGGAAATACCAGAAAAGATAGAAACTAAGTTCTTAGTTGAAATGACAGAATCTCAAAAAAAACTATATCAAGTATTTATGAAGGATTTCCAAAATAAGATCAAAAATTCTGATAAAAATAATATAACTATATTTTCTTACTTAATGAAACTTAGACAAATTTGTTTGGATCCATCTATTGTAATTGATGACTACTCTGGTGGAAGTGGAAAAATTAATATTGCAAAAGAGTTAATATTAAAACATATGCAAGAACATAAAATTTTATTGTTTTCTCAATTTACATCCGTTTTATCTAGAATTGCATATGAATTGAAATCACAGAATATAGAATATTGTTATTTGGATGGAAGTATTTCTCCTAAAAATAGAATTAAACTTGTAGATGAATTTAATAATAATAAAGATATAAAGGTATTCTTAATATCATTGAAAGCTGGAGGAACAGGGCTAAACTTAGCAAGTGCAGACATTGTTATTCATTTTGATCCTTGGTGGAATTCATCAGTAGAAGACCAAGCTACGGATAGAACACATAGAATAGGGCAAAAACATGTGGTTGAAGTAATTAAGTTAATATCAAAAGATACGATTGAAGAAAAAATATTACTTCTTCAAGATCATAAAAGAAATCTTATAAATGATGTGATAACTGGTGAGTTAAAAGATGGGAGCATAGTCAATAAACTAAAAAGTAAGGAGGTTTTAAATTTATTTTTAAACTAAGTGTATAAATTTTGATCTTTTTAGATTAAAATTTGTTATTTTATGAGTAGAATATTATAATATAGATGTATACAGATATATTTAGTAAATGTTAGATTGAAGTTTTAAATAATTTTTTTCATTATATTTAATAAAAAGTACCAAAATATATAATTTTTTTTGTATATAATAATGAACGGGGAAAGGAGCGTATGGTATGCTCGAATGTGTTTTAATAGATTTAGATGTTAATAAGAGCACAAATTTTAATGAACTTATTGAAAATCATATGCCTTTTATAATAAAAAGTATTTCAGATGTTACGGGAAGATATGTATCATGTGAAAATGATGAAGAACTGAGTGTTGGATTACTTGGATTTCATGAGGCAATTGAAAGATACGATAATGAGAAAGGTCATTTCTTATCTTTTGCAAAGCTTGTTATAGGTAGCCGAATTAAAAATTATTTAAAAGGTGAAAATAAACATCAACATTCCTCCCTTGAAGAATTAGTGGACAAGGGTTTACAAATTAAAGATGAATATTTAGAGCAAAAAGAAGATAATAGCATATTAGTGGAAGAGATAAATAAGCTAAAAACTGAAATAAATTCTTTTGGATTTACTTTAGAGGATCTAGCAGATGAGGCTCCTAAGCAACAAGCAACGAGAAAAAATGCAATTAGATTATCAGAAGAAATAAGTAAAGATGAAGAATTCACTTCTTTTATGTATTTAAAGAGAAGATTACCAATTAAAAGAATTGTATTAAAATTTTCTGTTACAGAAAAGGTGGTTAAAGGAAGTAAGAAATTCATAATTTCTGTGGTAATAATAATTGATAAAAATCTCAGTATTTTAAAGAATTGGATCAAAAAGTAGGTGGTAATAATGAATAAGGGAATAATAATGGAAGTGAAAAAGAATTATGCTATAGCTTTAAATGATAAAGGCATGATGGAAAAAATAATATCTAAACAAAATATGGAAGTTGGTCAAAAAATATTTTATTTTGAGGACAACATTGTAAAGACAGCTACAAAGAAAGCTTATAGACATAATAATTTTATAAAAAGATTTGGATCAATTGCTGTATTATTTTTACTTGTATTTACCTTCTTCCAGACTATAAAATATGAAGATGCATATGCAGTCGTTAGTTTGGATATTAATCCAAGTATACAAATAGAAGCAGACAGCGAGCAAACGATTATTAAAGTTGAAGGTGTTAATACTGATGGTAAAAATATAGATTTTAGCGATATTAAAGATGTTTCTCTTGATGATGGAATACAAGAAATAAAAGAAAAATTGATAGAAAAAAATTATTTAGATGTCAATAAGGAAGTATTGGTTGGTTTTGCATTTATAAAAAATCAAGATAATAGTACTTATGAAAAAACTCTAAAAGATGCTATTCAATCATCGTTTAAAGCAGAAAAAGTTACTTATGTGCAAGGAGATAAAGAATCAGTTGATGAGGCTAAGACAAAGGGGATAAGTTTAGGAAGATATGAAGCCTCTCTTATAGCAGATGAAGATACAAAGAGTAAAATAGACAAAGCACCAGTTAAAGATATTACTTCAAATATAAAAGATAAAGAAAATGTTATTCAATGGGAAGCAACAGATGAAAAAAACAATATTAATACGCCACCAATAACAAATACAAATCCTAATGTGACAACTCAAGCCCCAGTGGCAGGGAGTCCAATAATTAATGCTCCTTCAGAAGATGTAAAACCTAACACTAATACAGATACAAGTAAAGACCAAGATAAAGATACTAAGCCTAAAAAGAATGATGTATTAGAATTGGAACCAGAAGTTCCAACACAAAGTGATAAAAATGAAATACAAAATAAGCCAACAGATAAAAATAATACAACTTCAAGCAAAACGCAAGAAGACGCCAATGAAATATTACTAAAGCCTGATGAGTCATTAATTAATAAATAAATAAAACAAAAATTGAAGTAACTTCTATACATTAATAAGAAATAGATTTATCCAATATACGGATAAATCTATTTTTTTTATCTTATTATAAAAAGTTCATATTAAAATGCAAATATAATTTAGAAAAATCATATTGAATTTTAATATAAAAATAAGGACTATGATAAAAAATTATAGTATACTTACTAGTAAGGCACATTAAAAAATAATAAGTTAGTGTCATAGTCTATTTTGTGGTCATACTGAGTCAGCATTTTACCAAATAGCCCTATGATCTAAAAATACTGAATCAAAATACATCCATCTTTGACTTGTTATTTTTTTTTCACATACCTAAGTATTATTAATAAGAATTTGGAGAGATTAAAAATGATAAAAGAATATCTAAAAAGTAATGTGTTAATATGCGATGGAGCAATGGGTACATATTATTCAGAATTAACAGGAAATGATGTATCTTATTGTGAATTTGGAAATTTAAATGATAGAGGTACTATAAAAAAAATACATAATGAGTATATTAAAGCGGGTGCTAAGTTAATTAGGACTAACACTTTTTCTGCTAATACATATGATCTTGGTGTACCTTTGGAACAATTAAATGATATAATTAAATCAGGAATAAATATAGCAAAGGAGGCTATAGAAAATACATCGGTTTTTATAGGGGCTAGCATTGGTCCAATAAAAGAAGATAATTTGGATGAATCTCATAAAAATATTTTAACTGAATATAAATTTATCGTCGATTGTTTTTTAGTGAGCGGAATAGATATCTTTATATTTGAAACTTTCAGTAATTACAATTATTTAAAAGAAATCTCTGAGTATATAAAAAGTAAAAACACAAATAGCTTTATATTAACTCAGTTTGCAGTTAAACCAGATGGATTTACAAGAGATGGATTAAGTGTAACTAAATTAGTTAAAGAAGTTAAAAATATTAAAAATATAGATGCGTATGGATTTAATTGTGGATCAGGACCAACTCATATTTCTGAAATAATAAAAAAAATAGATATAGGTAACAATATTGTTTCGGCACTTCCTAATGCAGGATATCCAGAAATAATTCATGAAAGAACAGTTTATCCTAATAACCCAATATATTTTGCAAAAAGAGTTAATGATATTAAATCATTCGGAGCATCCATAATCGGGGGATGCTGTGGAACAAATCCTAATTATATTAAAGAGCTATCTTTTTTAATTCATGAAAATTATAAAGTATCTAGCACTATTGTTAGACACGAAGAAAAAGTTAAGGAATATGAAAAAAAGACAGAAAATACTTTTAAAGATAAGTTAGATAATAATGAATTTGTAATTGCAATAGAATTGTCTGCGCCTATAGATACAGATATATCAAAACTTATAGCTGGAGCTAAAATATGCAAAGAAAATAATATTGATTTAGTTACAATACCTGATTCACCAATGTCAAAGGTAAGAGCTGATTCAACAATTATAGCATCTAAAATAAAAAGAGAGATAGGGATTGAATCTATGCCACATATATGTTGTAGAGATAAAAATACAAATGCTATAAGATCAAGTTTGATAGGCTCTCATATTGAAAATGTAAGAAATGTACTTGCAATTACAGGTGATCCTATATCAGATGCGAGTAAAGTTGAAACAAAGAGTGTATTTAACTTAAATTCATTTAGGCTAATAGAACTTATAAAAGATATGAATACAGAATTTTTTAAAGAAGATAATATATTTATAGGTGGTGCCTTAAATTTAAATGTTCTAAACAAAGAAGTAGAATTCAATCGTATGCTTAAAAAAATAGATAAAGGTGCAAAATTCTTTTTAACTCAACCTGTATATGATGATGAAGCTATAGAATTTTTAAAAAAAATTAAAATGAGAACAAACGTGAAAATTTTAGCAGGATTGCTTCCAATTGCTAGTTATAGGAATGCAATATTTCTAAATAATGAGCTTCCAGGAGTTACAATACCTGATAAATATTTAAAAATGTTTTCAGAGAATATGAGTAAAGAAGAGTCACAAGAAATTGGAATAAATATTACTGTGGAAATCGCCAAAAAACTAAAAGATTTTTGTGATGGATTATATTTTATAACTCCATTTAATAGAGTTAATATGCTAATTGATATAATAAAACAAATTAAATGTTAATAATTTAAAGACCGGAGGGATTTTTATGAAAATAGGTCTTGTAAGGCATTTTAAAGTTAATTGCCATAAAAAAATTTTTATGACATCGAAAGAATTTAAAGAATGGGAAGAAAATTATAATAAAAGTGATGTTACTATAAAAGATGTAGAACTCATGGGAATAAAGTGGGATAAATGTTATTCTAGCACACTGATAAGAGCATTAATAACAGCACAAAATGTATATAAATATGATATAATTCAAAATGATTTGATTAGAGAAACTATAATCGATCCTATATTTAAAAGTGATTTTAAGCTTCCCTATTGGTTCTGGGCTGTTAGTGGAAGAGTTGCTTGGTATTTTAATAATAAATCACAAGAAGAAAATAAAATTATAACTAAGAATAAAGCTAGGCAATTCCTTGATTTATTGCAACATGAGGTAAAGAATGAAGATACAGAAAATATATTAATAGTTACTCATGGATTTTTTATGTATAGTCTTCAAAAAGAACTTAGGAAAAGAGGATTCTCAGGTAAACTAACTTATAGCCCAAAAAATGGAATATTATATTTATATGAAAAGGAGGTGCATTAAGAATGGTATACAATAAGATACTATTAAATGAAGCAAATAGATGTTTATTATGTAAGAAACCTAATTGTAGAGAGAATTGCCCAATTGATACATCTATACCAGAAATCATAAGTCTTTATAAAGAAGGAAAGGTTAAGGAAGCCGGAGAAATATTATTTAATAATAATCCACTTTCAGCGATATGTTCATTAGTTTGTATTCATGAAGATCAGTGTCAAGGGAAATGTGTAAGGGGAATAAAAGGAGAAGCAATAAAATTTCATGAAATAGAACAGGAGATATCAAAGAAATATTTACAAGAAACTAGATTTGAAAATGTGCCAAAAGATAAGGAACGGGTTGCAATAATTGGTGGAGGACCTGCAGGAATTACAATCGCATTTATATTAGCGCAAAAGGGATATAATATAACTATTTTTGATGGACACATGAAAATCGGTGGAGTACTAAGATATGGTATACCAGAATACAGACTACCTAAAAAATTAATAGATATAATTGAAGATAGGCTTATAGAACTTGGAGTTAAGATTAGGCCTAATACTCTTATTGGCCCAGTTATAACACTGGACAGATTGCTTGAAGATAAATATAAAGCAGTATTTATTGGAACAGGCGTATGGAATCCTAGAATGCTAAATATTAAAGGAGAAACGCTTGGAAATGTACATTTTGCTATTGATTACCTAAAATCACCTGAGAACTATAAATTAGGAGATAAGGTGGTTGTCATAGGAGCAGGAAATGTAGCGATGGATGCTGCCAGAAGTGCTAAAAAAAATGGAGCTAATGAGGTAACAATTATTTATAGAAAAGGCTTTGATGAAATGTCTGCAACTAAGCAAGAAATAAGAGAAGCTAAAGAAGATAAAATCAACTTTGATTTGTTTAAATCTCCAATTGAAATAACAGATGATGGTATAAGATTAGTCTCCACAGAAAATGTGATAGATTTAGAAGGTGAAGTAGAGACTAGAATTGTCGAAGGGAAAGAAGAATTTTTCAAGTGTGATTCTATAATTATATCAGTAAGTCAGATACCAAGAACTAACATAGTATCCAATACAACAAAATTGGACACCAATAAATGGGGATTGATAATAACAGATAAAAAAGGTAATACAACTAGAAAGGGTACCTTTGCATCAGGAGATGTAGTTACAGGAGCAAAAACTGTAGTTGAAGCAGTAGTTCAGGCAAAGATAGTTGCAGAAACCATTGAAGAGTATTGTAAAAATAATTAAATAAGGGGTATGCCTTTATGACATTCGCTGAGTAAATTAAACTCACCAAATATAGAACCCTCACTTTTAGAGCAGCAATTTTGGGACAAGCAAAATTGAAAAAAGATACATTGAAAAAATCTTTATAGATTATATATATTCTAAAAGTATAATTTTAAATTTGGTTATTGATATTTGATAAGGAGAGTAAAAAGAAAATGAGTATTACTATAAAAGATATTGCGAAAATTGCTAATGTTTCACATACAACAGTATCAAGAGCACTTAATAATAGTCCTTACATAAATGAAGAGACAAAAATCAAAATTAAAGCATTAGCAAAAGAACTAAAGTATGTACCCAATTATAATGCAAAAAGCTTAGTTTTGTTAAAATCATATGTTATAGGAATCTTTTTTTCATCAATTAAAGAAGGAACATCAGATACATTCTTTCATGAAATTATAAAAGGAATAAATAAAGTTATAGACAAAGAATATAATCTAGTCATAAGAGGAATTGATGACTGTGAATATTATAATCAAATAGACAATAGAAATTTTGATGGAATAATAGTAGTTAGTCAAAGTAAAAACGATGATAAATTTATAGAAACTATACTCGAAAAAAAAATACCAACAGTAGTTATAAATAGATATGTAGAAAATGATGGGCTAGTAAACATTATGTCTAATGATGCAAAAGGATCTTATGAAGCAGTTACTTATTTTATAAAGAACAATCATAAGAAAATAGCATTAATAGAGGGTAATAAGGAATTTGAATCTAGTAGATACAGAAAAAGAGGATATGTAAAGGCCCTGCAAGATAGTAATATTTTAATAAATAGAAGTTATATTGTAAGTGGTAGGTATAATCTAGAAAGTGGATATGAAAATATGATGAAATTATTAAAGCTAAAAGATAGGCCAACAGCTGTATTCTGTTCTAATGATGACATAGCAGTAGGTGCTATGAAAGCTGCAAATGAGCAAAATTTGAATATTCCTAATGATATTTCTATTATCGGCTTTGATGATAGTAATTTTTGTAATTATTTAAGCCCTCCTTTAACAAGTGTTAAAAAAGATTCATCAACTATGAGTGAATATGGTGGTATAAGTTTACTGAATACAATAAAAAATAAAGAAGTAGACAAAGAAAAAATATACATTGAAGCAAGACTTATAGTAAGAGGCTCTGTAGCATACTTAAAAAATAATAATTGATGAATAAACAATGTCAATTTAGTAACATTAACGAAAAAGATCGTATATTTAAAATAATAATACAATGTCGCAATATTATTTTAAATATACAATTGTAATGGTCACTATTTATGGAAAGATAATATATATTGTATGTAAAATATTGCACATATCATTTGTGTAATATAATTAATCAATATATAAATATTCAATATTGTTCACGTTAACAATATTATATATAGCTATAGATTATCATTAAAATATAAATCCAAAATAAATATTATAAGATAAGAAATTTAAGAAAGTAACATAAATATAGATTTCAAGAATAATCATGAAAGGATAATATGTGGACTTATGGAATAGATGAAAATATAAATTAAAGGATGTACACAGGAGGAATAATAATGAAAGAGTTAGTCGATGATATTAAAAATAATAATATTTCGGAGCAAAAAGATGCTAAATTAACATTAAAAGAAAAATTATAATATGGTTTTGAAGATTTTGGGAATGGATTTATGCTTGAATTAGGACAAGCATATCTTACAAAATTCTTTATCGATGCATGCGGAATAGGAGTAGGAGCAGTTGCAGGTATTTTTTCACTTACAAAAATATTTGATGCTTTTATGGATCCGATTGCCGGATCAACAGTAGATAGTATAAAAGGCACTGGCAAGAACGGTAAATTCAGACCAATTATGATGTTTTCAAGTATAATTCTTAGAATACTTACAGTTGTTACATTTATGATACCTGATGTAGCACCTTCAGTTAAAATCATATATGCATATGCTACATATATAATCTAGGGACTTGTATATTCCTTTACTAATGTTCCCTATGGATCATTAGCATAGGTTATGACAAGGGATGTTGATGGCAGAAGCCAAAATTGGCGACATATAGACAAAGCGGGTTCATTGGGAGCACAACTGATTACAGGTGTAGCTTTTGTTCCAATATTTATGAACTTTTCAAATCCAAAAATAGGATATCCGGTAGCTGCTAGAATTGTGGATACAATAGGGGTAATATCATTCTACATATGCTTTAGAAATACAAAGGAATATGTAAAAGTTAATAGAACATGTAAATTAGAAAAAACAAGTGGAAAAGACTATATTAAAATTGTATTTACAAATAGACCATTATTATGCTTAATTCTTATGACAGTATTTACAATATCAGCAATGAATACTAATAATCAAATTAGTATTATAGTAAAGCATTATTTTAGTTTAACATAGAATATATATAGAATTAATGAAAAAAAGTTGTTAACGTTAACAAAAAAGTATTGCATAATATTAAAATTAATATTATAATATATACAATGAATAGATATTTATTTATTAAAAATTGTTTACGTTAACAATAAAATACAATGTATATTGTTAACGTGAACACATAAGAAAGAGGGATTTAGTATGAAAAAATTTATGGATGAAGATTTTCTATTATCTAATGAAACATCAGAAAAGTTATATCATGAGTATTCAGAAAAAATGCCGATTATAGATTATCACTGTCACATTAATCCAAAAGAGATCTTAGATAATAAACAATTTGCAAATATAACACAAGTATGGCTTTATGGTGATCATTATAAATGGAGAGCTATGCGAACTTATGGAATAGATGAAAAGTACATTACTGGAGATGGAAGCGATTACGAAAAATTCTTAGCTTGGGCAAAAACAATTTCAGTTTCTATAGGAAATCCGCTTTATCATTGGACACATTTAGAACTAAAAAGATTCTTTGGAATAAACGAAGTTCTAAATGAGAAGAGTGCTCCAAATATTTGGGAAAAAGTAAATAAAATGCTTAATAGTGATGGGTTTAAAGTAAGAGAACTTATTAAAAAATCTAATGTAAAAGTTATTTGTTCAACAGATGATCCCGTTGATTCTCTTGAATATCATTTAGCAATTAAAAAAGATAAGAGTTTTGATGTGAAAGTTTTACCAGCTTTTAGACCAGATAAGGCTTTAGGAATCAATAAGGAAACTTTTAAAGACTGGTTTGAAAAATTACAAAAAGCTATTAATGGAAAGATAAATACTTATGATGAGTATCTAGACGCATTAAAAAAGAGAGTGGAATTTTTCCATGAAGTTGGATGTAGAGTTTCAGATAATGCGTTAGATTTTGTTCCAATTGGAAATGCATCTATTGAAGAAATAAGGAAAATATTTTCTAAAGTACTAATAGATGGACAAGTATCATTTGAAGATGAAAATAAATTTAGAGTATTTACATTGAAATATCTGGGCAAACTATATAATGACTTAAACTGGACAATGCAATTGCACATGAATTGTGCAAGAGATAATAATACTGCAATGCTAAAAGAACTAGGACCAGATACTGGATTCGATTCTCTTAACGATACACAAGTTGCAA
>LIDZ01000114.1_pt1 | contig 129092 bp, 126 predicted proteins | sample 644651 | NCBI WGS metagenome assembly LIDZ01 (sample SAMN03856242, study PRJNA289617) | food metagenome | isolation source: wine grapes on drying loft during traditional withering process | host: Vitis vinifera cv. Corvina | place: Italy: Gargagnago di S. Ambrogio di Valpolicella | collected 2014-01
ACATTAATATTAAAGGGCCAATATCAAAACCACTATTGTCCATTTCTATTGTTAATCTACGTCCTAATTTACTTGCAATAACTATTATTGGGACAGAAAAACCTAAATAAGCAATCTTCTTACTAAAAAGCTTCTGATATATCCCAACACTACCTTTTCCCATTTCACCTTTTCTAATCAAAATTATAAGTTTAGCTAAAGTAAATATTAAATATATAAACCCCATTATCATGGTGCATATTATTATTTCAAACAATGTCCCCTTATTTTCAGAATATGCTAAAATTAGTGGCAAGGGATAGATTACTATTGAAAAAACAAACCAATCTATTGCTACAATAATTATCATACTTTTTTGAAACTTAAATGCATACTTCTTTTTATTTACTGTACTCAATATAAAAATGAGAATATTAGTTACAATAAAAATTTTAATTATTATACTAATTAAAGATGGATATTCCATATTAGAGTGTTCCATGTAAAAAGATCCTATTCCTAAAAAAACAAAAATACCAATTAAGGCGCCAAGCAAATCACCATCTATATCTTCAGGATGATAACGTGAATTTGAATACACAAATTCATGAAAATTTTCTTCTGAACATTTTTTTAATCCTAACAAATTTAATCACCCTCCTAATTATTACCAAAATATTTTCCCCATACAATTTCCTATTTTATCAACAGCTTCATTAGCTATAACCTTAGTTTTATCAACAACACTTTCTGGTGGCTTTCCAAATTTATGATTTATTGCTATACTTATTACTGCTCCTGCTACTGCTCCTACTACAGTCCCAACAACTGGAACAACAGATCCGATTGCTGCTCCTGTCGCAGCGGCTCCTGCACTAGTTCCTAAATCTACTGCTGTATCTACTACAAATTCTTTATCTTTTTCAGAATTAGCTAAAGTCCAATTCCCGTTATCATCTTTAAGATTCTCATTTGCATTATTCCAAACAGTTGATATTTTATCTGCAACACCAAAAGCCTTGCCTGCAAATTCAAATTTTGATGATAATTTAGCATTTGTTACATCATCAATGATGCTACCTGTCTTAACACTATGTACAAAACCACCAAAATTATTTTTAATATATTTTGCTTCTCCAAATAAATCATCTATTGCTCCATTTTTAGCACTAGTTAGCGCATAATCTCTCTTACCTATACCTGCTCTTTCAATATATTTATTTAAATCACCATAGTCTCCCTTTAATATTTTATTTGCATACTTAGAGTATTTATTAGTTGCTTTGTTATAAATTTTTGCACCATCATCACTTGCTAATCTTTCTATAAACTTTTCTAACTTTGCAGTGTTTCTTCCATTTAAAATATTTTCTAATTGACCATCATTTAATATTTTAACTTCATCATGCAGATATCTCGCACACTTTTCTATATCAGTAGGATCTAAATTCTTATTTTTTAATTTAATAAATATGTTATCACCATTTTTTATTATTTTAAATGAGTTCCCTTTTAAAATTAAACTTAAGGCCTTCATATTTTCTGGAGATATTACAAAAGTTTTTAGTTTATCTCTTGTATCTTTAATTAAAGAATTATTTGAATTATAATCTCCTTCTAATGCCTTCATAAGTGAATCTAGATATCTTTCAAGACTTCCTTTGTCAGCTTCTAAAAATTTCTCTATTTCATCATCACTTATTTCTAGACTTCCTATATTATTTTTATAATTGTCAGAGTTTGTACCATCTAATAGTACAAAATTATTGTAAAATGTATTATCAAATTCATTTAGCTTTTCAGCATAACTTTCTAATGAATTTGCAAAGTTCATTAATTTACCTTGGTTTTCTTCAGCCTTTAAACTAGAATTACTTATACTTGACGTGCTAGGTTTATATGTTAAGTTGTTTAATGAACTTACTACATCATTTAAATCATTTATTAAATCTTCATATTTATAATTACTAATATTTTTTAGGTTATTTATAACATCTTGACAACCTTCATATTTTATTGCAAGCTTACTCATATCTTCCTCCTATAAACAATTTGATAGTCTTCCTCCTTCATCTTTAAGTTCTGTTACATTTTCATACATTGTTTTAAGTGAATCTTCAAGTTGAACTATGTTGTCATTAAAAGCTTTGGTATCATTTAACCAAGTATCAAAATTTTCTTTAAATGTCTCTTTAGCTTCACCTTGCCACCCAATTTCATATAATCCATCAACAGAGTCCTTAGATGAACTCATTATAGTTGAAATTTCACTACTTATTTTAGAATAACTAAGTATACATTCGCCTAGAGTTTGTAGCTCTGTTATATAATCTCTATCTAATTCAGCCATATATATCACAACCTTTCAAGATATTTAATCATCATGATTAGGCACCTTCAAAAAAATAACAAGTCAGCATGCTAGTCTATTTTCTTCGTTGTTCTTCATGATAATGTCTATCACTTATTTTTAAACTTTCTAGTTTACTTTTAAGACTTATCTCATAGCTTGTACATTCTTGTACTGAATTTAATAAAGCCTTTGGTTCATCTCTATTTAAGTCTTTTAAGGCTGATATCACGTTTTCCTTATTAGTAATATCAATATTATCATTAAAAATTCCTGCATAATCAGATATACTCTTTGATATTTCTTCACTGCTCGCAGTAATATCTCCTAATTTTGAAATAGCACTTTTAATTACTCCAAGATCACTACTGATTATTGATATCTCGCTACAATGGCACCCCATTTTTCTCCTCCTTATTCTTCAAAACTACTTGCAATATTTTTATCTAAATTATCAAAATTATCTAAAGTAGCATTTAAATCAGATATAAATTGTTCAAGTGATTTATTTATTTTTTCAAAAGCCGCTTTCTGCTTTATAGTTATGTCTGCATAATAATTTCTTGAAACGCCCTTCCAATTACATTCATCTACTAATGTAATATTGGTACTATCTAAATTTTCCTTTTCATCTATTAATTTCATTTTTAAATCAGTAAGTTTAGTTATTGTTTTTTCAAATAACTCATAGTTTATTTTTTTAACATCACTATTTCCCATAATTACCCCACTATCAACTTATAAATTGCCATGTATAAAAACTTATTCACACAAATAGCATTGTCCCTTAGGCTAATATCATACATAAATGGCTCTAAGGTCTTTTTGTTTACTCAATAATATATATATGTGTATTATCAAAATTCTAACGCTTAGCAACATAATTTTAATATTGATATGTATATGTATCAATCCCTCCTCTAAGTTCATCACAGCTTTTCCATAATCAACTGTACAATTCACTTTTTCTTTAGTTATTATATCTCTCCAAAATTACGTTCTAATGTTATATTTTCACAACATCATTATAGCATAAAAAAAATATATATTTATTACTAAGGTCATTTGAAAACTTCAATTAGGGTTTATGTAGGTTGCTGAAATTAATATAAGTAACTTTTACTTTTGTCTATATATTGTATAATATTAATATAATATATTTTATTGGAGGTTAAGTTTTTTATGAATAATAGATTAACAGAAGAAAATATTAAAAAATTAGAAGAAGAATTAGAATATAGGCTAACCGTAAAAAGAGCTGAAATAGCAAAGGAAAAGTTAATAGCTGCCGCACATGGAGATAGGTCAGAAAATGCAGAATATAAAGAAGCTTGTGCAGACTATAGAGAAAATGATAATAGAATTCAATATTTATTAACTATGATTTCAACAGCAACTTTAATAGATGATAAAAATGTAGATATATCAATACTTGGTATTAGTAGCAAAGCTAGAATTAAATTTATAGAGGATGAATATGAAGCTATTGTAACATTAGTAACTACTATGGATTTAGACCCTGAAAATATGCGTATAAGTATAGAATCAGATCTAGGAAAAGCATTATTAGGGAAAAAAGCTCATGATATAGTTGAGGTTAATGCTCCACTAGAAACATATACAATAGAAGTATTAGAAATAGTGTAAAATTAAATGTGTAACTACAAATATGGAGATGAATTAAAAGATAGATCTACATATTCATGCAACTTTATCGGATGGTTCAGATGAGTCCAAATATATTCTAAATCTGATTTGGCCTCAACCCCTGTCAGCTTTAATTATCATATAAAGCGTCCTGGAATGTTATCCATACACATATGTATGTTGTATTTTCAATTAGATCACAGTTGCCTAAAGAAATATATTTTCTACAAAAATAAGAAGATAAAAAGATATCTATATATCTTCTTATCTTCTTATTAATATACATTCAAAAAATAACAACTGAGTCTGGGTAAATTTACTTTTCATGTGTAGCGATTGTTATCTTTAAAATAAATCTTTATATTAGATTAACCAACTTCCATTTTTATCTAGCTTATAACCATCAATTTTTATATTACTTGCCATAGATCCATCACTATATAAGTAATACCATTTACCATTTATTTCTTGCCAATCTGTTATCATAGCACCATTATCATTTAATAGATACCACTTATTATTTGACTGTACCCATCCTGTTGCCATAGATCCACTATCTTTTAAGAAATACCACTTATTATTTGATTGTTTCCAACCTGTTGCCATAGACCCATCATTGTTTAATAAATACCAAGTATTATTTGATTGCTTCCAACCGGTTTCCATAGTTCCATCACTTTTTAATAAGTACCAAGCATTATTTGTTTGTTTCCAACCTGTTTCCTTAGTTCCTGTTGAGTCCATTAGGTACCAATCACCATCTATTTGGTTCCAACCTGTAACTGGTTGTCCATTTTTAATATATTTCGAGTCCTCTGAATTTTCCTGCCATCCGTCTGCTTGCGCATCTGAGTTATTATTTGTTGTTGTAGTTTGATCATTCGTTGATGAACTTGAACTACTACTGCTTGATGATGAGCTCGAACTACTATTTGATGATTTTGCTCTAATAATTGCAGTTTCATCTCGAAATGATTTTCCATCATAAGTAGCAAGTAATCCTATATATTTACCTAAATCACTATTAGTTAATTTATAAGTTTCATCTGTTCCTATTACGTTAACATATTCAGAATTTGAATTATCTAATCTATACCAATCATAAGTTACTGCTGCACTTGTAGTAAATATACTTCCATTTTTTGTTATAAGTTCAGCACTTAAAGTATTAGCAACTTTTTCAGTTCCTTTAATTGTTACTGCGGCTGGTGTTGTTGCTAATTCTTCAGTTGGTTCAGTTGAAGTTACCTCTGGAGCCACAACTGTGCTTTTATCTAAAGTAACTGCAGTCTGTGCTAATAATCTACCATTTATCGATGCATTAGTCGCAAGAGTGATATCAGTCTTGCCTAGTATGATTCCCTCAAAATGTGCATCAGATCCAATCGAAACGGTTGTCGCTACCTGCCAAAAGACATTCTTGGCTTGTACTCCACCATTTAGGATAATCTTGGTGCCACTTTTCTGGGTAATTCCTTCAGCTACTTGGAAAATGAAAATATCATTTTCTCCTCCGTTGAGAGTTACATCAGAATTTATTAGAACGCCTTTGCCCCATTTGTAAACACCACTTTCTAGTGTTTGACCGCTAATGTCTCCAGTATACAGTTCGGTATACTTTGGAGCTCTTCCAGCAGCATCGGCGTATGCTGTTTCCATGTCGCTTACCGCTGTGGTAAGATTGCTTGGAGTTGGAGATGCATAATCCGGAGCGTATGCCTTTCCAATCAGTTGAGTTGAAGTTGAAAATTCATTAGTGGCATCCTGCGTTAGAGAAAAGCCAGTAATGCCAGTAGCCGCAATCGGGCTAACCCCTATGTTTCCAGTAATAGTAGAATCTGGTATAGTAGAAATTCCTGTTTTTGCTAGAATCGCATAATCACTAGCTGTACCGAGATCTACTGGTGCTGTAGTAGAAGCAAATGCTACACCTGTATTAAATGAACATAATACCATGCTTGCAGTTAAAAAACATGTTAATAACTTTTTGAATGTTTTATTTTTCATAATTATCCTCCTAAATTTTTTTGTTTAAATAAATGTAATAAAAAAACATGTCAATCCAGCATCGACTCATTTAATTAATATCAAATTTAAATTAAAACTCAATCTTTCCATTAGCAATAAAATTATTATTTTTGAAGGATAATAAAAACTTTACATCCTCCCTTTTGAGAGATTTGCTATTGATTAGAAATGTTTACCAATAAATTAATATACTTTAAATATATACTATATTAGAGTATATTACAAAATATAAATTATTTTGTTTATATTTGTTGATATTTGTTGATATTACCAAATAATCATATTTAGACAACAGAGAAGATTAACACTGAAATAGCTTCCTATGTTAATCTATAATTATAGCAATTTTTTTATACTATCTCTTCTATGGTTAATAATCCTGGTATTTTATCTTTTTGAATCACACTGTGTTTTCTTTTATAAAAAAGTATGTTAAAAGTCCTCATTAAATATCTCTATTAGGCTTTTCAATTCCTTCTGCGGCTGTGGATATGGAATTAAAACCTATATAAGAGAATAATATAGTAGTCGTTGCTGAAAAAATACCATTAGACAAAAATATGATAGTTAGATGGATATTTATGTGATGCTCTAAGAACTACAAAATAATATATAATGATTTTTATTCTTTCGTACAGTTAATTATTAGAATCAATTATTTCTTTCAAAGTAATATTTTGATTGATAAATCTTGCCTTACTTTTTTCCTTTTTAAGGCTTATTGCCCTCTGTGGACAATTGTGAGCACATGCCAAGCATTGCTGGCAATTGTTCATAAATACAGGTTTCTTATCTACTTTTATATTATTTACAGGACATACTTTTTCACAGGTCTTGCATCCATTACAATTATTTTCTACAATGAAATTCTTTTCAAATTGATTGTCGTAAACTAATTTTTCACCTAATATTCTAAGACCTTCAGTAATAATAGCGTGTTTCTTAATATATTTCTTTTCTTCTTCAATATCTTTAATTATTTTATTCAGATTTTCTTCTATATTTTTCTTAGCTTGTCCTTGTACCTGCTTATTCATATCAAAACCAGGAAGGTAATTATCAACCATAATCATTTCATTAATATAAGAAAATTCGATTCCATTCCTTTTCCCAATTTCTGAAAGATGTCTTGTTGTTGCCCCAGCATAAAATCCATAAGTTGTTATTCCAAAAACATATTTACTTTTTATTTTCACTTTATTCAGAAATTGTTCAACAATTTTAGGAACCCCATTAGAATACGATGGAAATACAATGCCGATTTTTTCATCTTCAAAATCAAATCGACCTTCTTTTATTAACTTAGGAATAGAGTAATATTCATCTCCAATTCTCTTTGCTACATATAAACTATTTCCTGTTGATGTAAAATATAATATTTTCATAATTTCCCCCTTGAATTTAACGTTACAATTGTAACACTGTCTTGAATATAGTATAATGTTAAGTATAAAATATTGCAATAACATACATATCAGGTGTTACAAAAGAGGGGATATTGTTTATGGTAAATAAAAATACTAATTCGCAAAATATAATAACAAAAGAAAGCATTTTTACTGCACTTATGATTTTAATGGAAAAAAAGAATTTCAAAGAAATTTCTATTACAGAGATAGCTAAAAAAGCTGGTGTGTCACGAATGGCTTTTTATAGAAATTATAATATAAAAGAAGATATTGTTGCAACTTACATTGATGAACTCTTTCAGCAATACTCTAATGAAATATTAAATCATGAGAAAAAAGATGTCTATGAGAATCTACGTTTGTACTTTTCCTACTTCAGAAAAAATGAAAAATTAATTTATAATTTAATTAATTCTAATTTAATTAATATTCTCCTTGAAAAATGTATTGAATTTTTTCATTCATTATCCAGGGATGCTGCTTGTAACAAATCATTTTCTCCAGAGAAACAGAAATATTGGATTGAGTTTATAGCAGGTGGACTATATAATATATTAATTGGCTGGGCTAAGGGTGGTATGATAGAAAGCGATGAGAATATGGCAGAAATCGTATGTAGTTTAATAATGGAGTAATATTATGAACAATTCATTATTTCAATAATATTAGATTACTATACTTTAATGATAATCAGGATAAATAAATTTTACATTGTTATTTTTAGACAACAAAAACCTGCTAAGCAAAGTCAATACTTTTTAGCAGGTTTTTTTACCTTTTTTCTTTAATAAATATTTACACGAAAAATAGACCCATCAATATATTAAAATTTTTATTGGTCTCTTCTATGCAAATCATTTTTTATTCTGTTAGATTATTTGCTAATACACAAATTAAGAAAATTATGAATCTAGCACTTGTAGTATTCTTTTAATAAGCTATTTATATAATTTTATTACCTACTCAAAATAGAAAAACTCTAACCTCTTTTGTAGAGGTTAGAGTTTTATACTATAATATATAGTTATAATTTCCCTAGTTTGACGTTTACGTAGTTATTTGGTTTTTACGCTTTTAGTAAGTAATTAGCTTCATAATCCATAGCCACGCCATATTCGTTCAATACCTTGCCTTGGTGATGCTTTCCATCAGTTAAAAGGTCAACAATGATCTTGCCACCTTGCGGAAGAGTCTTCATGAATGGTCCTGTCGTATTTCCGTTCAAGTCAGTAGTAATCCCGCCCGGCATCACACCAAATATTTCAACTGAGATATTATTTTTTGTATAGTACGCACCAAAAGCCGCAATCATTGAGTTTAATGGTGCTTTACTAGTCATATAAGCGAAAGGTGCAAAGAAATCATTGGCAACTGTTGGGATGCTCAAATTCAAGATGCGCCCATTATTAGCCGCTAATATTGGTGTAAATGCTTTAATCATTTCAAAGTTACCAAAGAAATTTACATCAAAAACTTCCCGTAATTCAACGGAAGTGAAATCTAAAGCACCTTTATGCATGTCACCGGGGATACCGGCATTGTTAATCAAAACATTCAAGTCAGCATGATTGTCTTTAATATATTTCGCAGCAGCATGAATAGTTGACACATCATTCAAATCTACTTTGATCCATTCTGCATTGACACCACCTGCTTTGAGCTCCTCTACGGCTGCTAAGCCACGTTCTTCACTACGTGCTCCCAATAAGATTGACCAACCTTGTTGACCTAATTGGCGGGCAGTTTCAAAACCAATCCCTTTATTCGCTCCAGAAATTAATACAATTTTATTTTCTTTTTGTATAGTCATAAATATGCCTCCCTTATTTTTTCTTCATGAAATCCAATTATTATTACTCCATGGCTTTCAACTTTATTTCTATGATTCTTTGTAATTCACTCATTTGATCTTCAATATTTTTCTTGTGGGTTAAAAGCATTTCATATCTTTCTGAAATAGTATTAAGCTTTGCATATAGCTTTATTTGATCTAAAGTCATACCTGTATTTTTTAAACACACGATACTATTCAATAATTCTCTATCCTCTAAACTATAAGCACGATAGCCTATGTTATTCCGTTTGACTTTTGGAAGTAGTTCAATCTTCTCATAGTAACGGATAGTATCTTCACTTAACCCTATTTGTTGTGATATTTGTTTTATCGAAAATGTATCCTCCACCCTATAATCACCACCTTTCTAATCTCCACAATTTTATGTTACACCTTGGAGGTAACTCCAAGGCAAGCTATTTCTTAAATTTATTTTAGTTTAGTTATATATATATATATATCATATTTAATACCGTATTTTTAGGTTTTCAAAAAATATCATTGGTATTCTCAATTCCAATGGTTAGTACTCATTATTTTCCCATCATGCATTAATTATAGCATATATTGTAAATCTATCATTATATGATTTGTCATTTAGTTTCTACTTCATATATTCCCATGACGTAACATTAAAAGACACGTACATTTCTGCAAGTGTCCTTAATAAACATTTTGTTTAATTATCTTACTTCAAATCAATTTATTTTATATATCTAAAGAATTACAGTTGCAGGTATTTTAATTGTAACTATTCCTGAAGGTGGAATGTCACCAACGTTAACTATAATATTTTTAGAAGTTGAACTTAGATCAACTTTACCTTGAGTAGTCGTTACTCCACTAACTGTAAAGTCTATATGATTGGGAGCACTATCATTAATTACTACTGCCTTAGCTATTTTTGAACCAGTGTTAGTAACTACTATAGTGTACGTAAACGTATCACCTACAAATACAGATTTTACATCAGCTGTTTTTATAACACTTAATTGAGTGTCAGCTAATCCATTGTATATAATCGTAACCTCACCACTAGCATTATTAGTATTATCACCTTTGGCGCGAGCAATATTAACTATATTAGTTGGTTCTGGATTTGGGTCAGTTGCTTTTGCTGTTACAATTATAGTACATAATGCACTTAAATTACTTCCATCATTTGTAGTTGCTGTAATAGTGCACGTTCCTTCTTTTACTGTTGTAACTTTCCCATTGGAATCCACCGTTGCTATTGATGTATCACTTGATGCACTTAAATTACTTCCGTCTGTTGTAGTTGCTGTTATTGTTGCTTGTCCCTCTTTTACTGCTGTAACATTTCCATTTGAATCGACTGTTGCTATTGAAGAATCACTTGATGTCCATGTCACTCCTACAACAGCTGGAGTCGTTGTTGCTGTTAGTTGTCCTGAATTACCTTCTGTTAAATCCATTGTTGATTTATCCAGTGTTATTGATTCTTTATATTTTAGCAATTCACCATTATCATCTATATCTATTGCATCGATATCTGATCCCTTGTAGCTTCTTCCATCAACATTATATGTTCCAGTTTCTGCATCTATAGAAATTTTGACTGTGTGATCTTTATTTTCTAATCCTATTTTTTCAAAAGCTACTACTTGGTCAGCTAAGGTTTTATTATAAGTATTATACCTATACTTAATACCATCTATTTCCATTAATACATTATTACTTCTCCCATACCAATACTCTGAAACAATCCTTATCTTGCTTCCTCTAAAATTGAACTTTAAATAACTCCCCTCACCCGTAGAACCTTCGCCCCCAAAATATGTATAAGTTTTTTTATAATAACCTAATTTTCCTGTTGAATCTCCATCACTATTAAAAAGAACTTTCCCACCAAATTCCACCGGTAATTCTTCTATCTTCTTATCATCATATCTTTTCCAACCTTTCTCTGGATTTTGTAACTGTACACCAAGGGTAGCGCTATTGTCTGTAGTTCCATTTAAATTAGTTTTTCCAATTTCAACATCATCTGTTGCGAAAGCACTAACAGAACATCCTAACACAAGTATCAAAGATATCACAAACATTATACTAAACTTTTTAAAGTAATTTATCATTTATCATTTCTCCCTCTTATTTAATAATAAATGAACACGCGTTCTTTCTATATAACTATTCTAATTGTAATTCCAATAAAATCCAACATAAACCGTAATACAAATTCCCTTATATCTAAAAATATTAGTAAATATTTACAATTTAAATATACTAATTCATGCTGTTTTAATTAAAATAGAAAACAAAAAAGACTAACAGTGAAATGCTTCCCATGTTAGTCTGCCTTTTTTATTTTTATCATATTGAATTAAATTATTTCATATTCTAATTTAATTCCTTTTTAATTTCCTTAATTGTTCTGTACTCCATTTTCATTTACTTTATATCCATCAGGTGTTGTGCAGCTTACATATAATTGTCCTTCTTCATTGAATCCATAATATGAGCCATTTATAGAAAGCCATAGAGGTTTATCTTTTTCTCCTTTTACCCTCATACAGTTTGAGTCTAAATAATATTTATGCCCATCAGTTGAATCAGTATACCAGGTACTTTGAAGTGCATATCCAGCATAATTAAAAATATACCATTGCCCATCAATATATTTCCATCCATTATTTGATGTATAATAATATCCTTTATCGGCATCAGTACAATACCACCAGCCTTCACTGTTCTGATTCCATCCTAATTCGTTCTTGTTTAAACTATGTACTATACCATTGCATAATCCCTGTGCGAGCTTATTCTCATAGCTATCATCATTTAATAGCCTGTCTTCATCTGCATTAGACATAAACCCCATTTCCACTAATACTACAGGAACTTTAGACCAGTTAAATCCTGTCAAATCATTTCTTTGCACTACACCTCTATTATTCATTCCTGCATTTGCAAGTAAATCATCTAAGATAACTTGTCCATATTTAGCACTTATACTACTTATATCTTTTGCATATCCTATTGGTGCTGGAACAAGCATCGATGCTCCAGTTATACTTTGATCGTCTATTCCATCGCAGTGCATTCTAATTACTAAATCTGCATTATTATTATTACCAATCTCTGCTCTTTCAATATTTCCAGGATCTTCAGAAGCTTGAGTTTTTGTCATTATAACTGTGTAGTTTTTTTGCTCCAATAAAGCTTTTAATTTTTCTGAAACCTTTAATGTAACAGCATACTCGGGAACGCCAGTTGCAATCCCTTGAGTTCCTCCACCATCTTTTACTTTTGTAATATCTGAATCTGGTGACTGAAGTTCATATTCATTATTACCTCCAGCACCATGTCCTGGATCAATAACAACTACCTTTTTCTCTGACGCAAATGCTGCTTTATTATTCGGAACAGATACTATAGCTACCATCAAAACAGCCACAGTTAAAAAACATATTATTAGTCTTTTCATACTTTGCCTCCCATAATTTTTTAAAATCTATTTTTCTTTGCAACCTTATATTATTATTATTTAAAGAATAATGCAATCAATGAAAATGATGGAAATCGTTTTAAATTATGAATAAATATTATTGAAATCGTTTATGAAAACGTATATAATTTATTTTCGTTATTTTTTTATCACTGCTTTTACTTGTAATGAAAGAGATATTAAAAATTAGCCCATTGCTTACAACTTATAAATATATTGACATAAATTTGATAATTATCCCTCGATATGTTTATTTACTAAACATATCGAGGGATAATATAATGTAAGAAAAATTAATTACTGAAACTATGATACATAAATTTGAAAAAGTTATGAACAAATATATAAATGAGATTACTACCCCTAAAATGAAAGAAACGATTAAAATAATTTTTCCATGTAAGTTATAATTTCAGGTGCCTTATATCTTTTTCTTTATATTATTTCACTCCTACAAGCTCTTTTACAAAGTCAGTTTTTGGATTTTCCTTTATTTCTAATGGTGTTCCACGTTGAATTATTTTTCCTTTGTCCATAACTAAAACCCTACTTCCTAGCTTTAAAGCTTCATTAATGTCATGGGTAATAAATACTATTGTTACTCCGAGGTCTTTATGAATACGTAAAATTTCCTCTTGCAATGATTTTCTTGTTATCTCATCTACTGCACCAAAAGGTTCATCCATAAGTAATATCTCAGGAGAAGCCGCTAATGCTCTTGCAAGTCCAACTCTTTGACGTTGCCCCCCTGAAAGTTCGCTGGGATAGCGATCTAACATATCTTCGGTCATTCCTACTACTTTAATTAAATTATTAACGATTTTTAATATTTTATCTTTGTTTTCTTTTTTAACAAGGTTAGGTACATACGAAATATTTCTTCTTACATCCATGTGAGGAAATAATCCTACACCTTGAATAACATATCCTATATTTCTTCTTAGTTTAATTTGATCAACTGTCACAATATCATTTCCATCTATATATACTTTACCTTCGTTTGGAGCAAGTAACCCGTTAATAAGCTTTAATACTGTAGTTTTACCACAACCAGAACTACCAATTACAGTTAAGAATTCACCTTTAGTTACTTCCAAATTAAAGTTATCTAATATTAAATTTTCCTCATATTTTTTTGACACATGTTCAAAACGAATAATAGCTTCACTCATCATATTTCTTCACCCTTTTGTGTTATTATTTCAATAATCCTTTACTTGTCAAAAATTCTTTTGCAACATCTTTTTCATCACGTTTATTATTTTCAACTTCGTAATTTAATTTAGCCATTTCACTATCAGTTATTATATCTTGCATCTTCATTAGGACATCTTCAAGTTCTGGATATTTTTCTAGTGTATCTTTGCGTACAACTGTGCCACAATAATAATTAGTGAAAAAGTTTTTATCATCCTTAAGAGTAACTACATCAGATGTACTAAGTTGTCCATCTGTTGTAAATACGTTCATTACATCAATTTCGTTAGAATTTATCGCTTGATATTTTAATCCAATATCCATATCTGATGCCTTTTTAAACTTAAATCCATAAGCAGAACAAAGTGCATTATATCCATCTTCTCTTTCATAGAAATCATATTCAGCTCCGAAATTAAGTTCTGGTGCATATTTGGCTAAATCTGAATAAGTCTTGATATTATATTTTTCTGCAATGTCTTTTCTTATTACTAAGCCATAGGTATTATTAAATCCATATAGACCAATCCACTTTAGTTTATATTGTTCTTCATACTTTGATTTAAGTTCTTTATAAAGTGTATCATTATCAGGGATTTCCTCTTCCTTTAGCACAGCGCTCCAACCTGTTCCTGTATATTCAGGATATAAATCAAAATCACCTTTTACAATAGCTGGGTGAATATTACTTGTACCACCACCAATACCTTTTGTGATTTCCACATTAAGATCAGTGTTATCTTTGATAAGTAATGATATCATCTCACTTAATATAAATTGTTCTGTCATTGGTTTTGTAGCTATCTTAATTGTTCTGCTGGTTTTTGAACATCCCGTTAGAGCAGTTGTTATAATTAATATAGCAACCATAAAAGTTGTAACTATTTTAAGCTTAAATCTTTTCATTATATTAATCTCCATTTCTTTTTTATTATTTTTTCAATTCTTCCAATTAGAAAATCAAGTATTAGCGCCATCACTGCAATTAGTAAGCTCCCTGCAATTGTCATAGTACTATTATTCGTAGTAATACCTCTATATATTGCCACGCCAAGTCCACCTGCTCCAATAAATGAAGCGATACCTGCAAGAGCAATTGTCATAACAACCATATTTCTGAGCCCAGATAATATAACAGTTAATGCAAGAGGAATTTTTATTTTATATAGAATTTGGAAAGGTGTACTTCCCATCCCTTTTGCAGCTTCAATAATTGAAGAATCTATATTTTCTATTCCTGTATAAGTGCTTCTAACCATAGGCAGTAGCGCATATACTGTAAGTGCTATTATCGCTGTCATATTTCCAATTCCTGAAAAGGGAATTAGAAATCCAAGCAAAGATATAGATGGTATTGTATAAATAAAATTTGTTATTCCCAAAACAATTGCTGATGTTTTCCTATATTCACTAATAATAATTCCAAGTAATAATCCTAATATTGCTGCAATTAAAATTGAAATAGCTGAAATTTCTAAATGTTGTACTATAAGATTAAGAAAAAATTCCCGCCTATCCACGTACAACTGAAATATATTTTTAATCATTAACTCCTCCTAAATCTATTTATTTAATTACTTATGAAAGTTCTTACCTCTTGCAGTAATAAAATATAATTTTTTATTTTCTACTATCATTATATCTGTAATACGAACTTGTGGATATCCTTATTTATCAACTGTTTCAAATGAAACAGATTTTATTTTTCTTAACATATTAAAATAGTTTTTTATTTTCATTAAATATTCATAGGCTCCATTTTATATAATTATTAGCTGCATAGATTTTTTTAATTCCTCTATATATTTCTCTCTCTCAAAATATAATTTTTCAGCTTCTTTTAAAGTGATTTTCTTAAAGGTGAGCTTATCATTAGGTTTAAGTTGAACTATCTTTTGAATGTCTACTTGAGCTACATGCGCTATCTTTGGATATCCTCCAACAGTTTGTGCATCAGCTAGAAGAATGATAGGATTTCCGTCTGGTGGAATTTGAATAGTACCTATAGAAACTGATTCAGATATCATTTCTAACTTTTCTTTAAATTCAATCTTTTCTCCAGATAAACTATATCCCATTCTATCGGATTTATTATCTATATTGAACTTTGAACTGAAAAATATATCTATGCTTTTCTTTGAAACACTATCAAATTGTCTATCAGGAAAAACTCTAATAACTGTGCTTTCCGAATTTTGCATTATAAAGTTTTTCATGTACCAACTTGTAGCTACAAAGTCATCCCCTTTATTAATAGCTTCCATCTTTTTTATTATTTCAGCAGAATCCGAACTTTTGTCTCCAATACTAAGTACATCATCTTTTCTTAAAGCTCTCCCATTAAATCCACCAAATTCAGCTCTTAAATATGTACTTTTGCTTTCCATAACATTTGGGACATCGAATCCGCCGGCTACAGATAAGTAACACCTGCATCCAGCTTTGCATGCTCCAAAATTTAATATACAATTCTTAAATAAATAAATAGGTCTCCCTCTTGGAATTTCTCTTCCTTTGATAGTAGGAGAAAGATTAGCACCAGTTATAGAAAATAAAGTTCCCTTATCAAGTTTTAATGACGGGCCAATTATTGTAATTTCTAAAACTCCTTCATTTTCTTTATTTCCAATCATAATATTTGAAAGTCTCATAGCATAAGTATCCATAGCACCGCTAAGTATAACGCCGTATTTTTGATACCCTGTCCTTCCTAAATCTTGAACTGTTGTAAGAAGGCCTGGACTTATTACAGATATACTCACTATTTTACCTCCTTTAGTTTTAAGTATTCCTCGTAGGAAATAGGATAAAACTTAGCTATATCGCCTGATTTTAAAAGGCTTTGAGGAGTTTTATCTAAATCAAACAATTTCGTAGGTGTTCTTCCTATAAGCTGCCAACCACCTGGGGTTTCTATTGGATATACTCCCGTTTGCATTCCAGCTATGCCAACTGAACCTTTCGGTATTTTTAGTCTTGGAGATTCACGTCTTGGAGCTGCAATTTTCTCTGACATTCCACCTATATAAGGGAACCCAGGTGCAAACCCAATCATATAAACTAAATATTTTCCTGTCGAATGAATTTTTATTACCTCATCTACAGTAATATTATTTATTTTAGCCACATGTTCGATGTCTGGTCCAAGTTCTCCACCATAGCATACTGGAATTTCAACAATATGTTCTCCATAGACTAAGGAAAAATCAAGTTTAGATAATATATCGTCTAGAATAGATTTTACTTTTTCATAAGGAGATTCACTACCTATCCTTAAAGGATTATAAACAACAGAAACACTTGCAAATGCAGGAGCATATTCTATCATTCCATCAAAAGGATCACTATCAAGATAGTGACAAAATATTCTTACTTTTTTATTTATACTTTCACTAATTTCTTCTCCAAACTCTACTAAAGCTGATGTTTCACTGGTTTGATATATTCCAGTTTCAAATTTATCTTTATTCATACTTACGTTCTCACCTCCAAAAATTTCCTAAATAAATATTCCATTATACTTATTTCTCTTCATCATGATTTAATATTTTGCATAAAAAATACCGCAAACTCAATTTTGAATACTACGGTATTTGAAAATTTAATCTTATAATCTTATAATTTTATATATTCAGTAACAAAATCAGTAAAAAGAATACCTTCTAAATGGTCAATTTCGTGACAAAAACATTTTGCTAATTCCCCTGTACCTGTTAATGTTATTTCTTCACCTTTTTCATTAAGAGCTCGTACTGTAACTTTTGCTGGCCTTAATAATTTTCCAAATATATTAGGATTACTTAAACATCCTTCTATAACTTCTTGAATTCCTTCTTGCTTAATTATCTTTGGATTAACTAATTTCATAAGTCCATGTCCCATATCGATTACAACTAATCTTTTTAGTATGCCTATTTGTGGTGCTGCCAACCCGCCTGCATTTTCGGCATTATACATAGTATCTACCATATCACTTAGAATTTGTCTTATTTTTTCGTCCACAATTTCAACTTCTCTACTTTTCTTTCTTAATATTTCATCACCGAAAAGTCTAATTTGTCTTAATGCCATTTAAATTGCCCTTCTGCTTACTTGTGCTCTTGATTTTCTTTCACTTTGTTCAAAAAGAAAAAGCTCTTCTATGGGACAATTAAATATTTTAGAAAGATCATAAGCTAACCATATAGATGGCTCATATTTTTCTGTTTCAATTGAATTTATAGCTTGTCTTGACACCCCTACAAGCTCCCCCAATTGCTCTTGGGTTAATCCAAGAGATTCACGAATTATTTTTAATTTGTTTTTCATTAACAATCACTTCCTATCATGTTTACCTTACATATAAGTATATTATTATTCTATTTCTATATCAAGTTGACATTACACCGTTTGTGATTTATAAACCTACAACTTTTTGAATACCATATTATTTAATTTTCAAATAACAATTTTCATATATCCTTGAAACTCGTTTTCCTATCCCACAAACAAATTCATAATTAAAGCTTCCAGCCATATTAGCTAACTCTTCAACAAAAACATTATTGTTTCCATCGCTCCCTACTAAAGTAACTTCATCTTCAATTTCTACATTATTTATATATGTGACATCAATCATCATCTGATCCATACAAATCCTACCTATAATTGGTGCGTATTTGCCATGAATCAGAACTTTTGCTTTTGATGAAAGAGAACGTGGATAACCATCAGCATATCCAACAGAAAGAGTTGCAATCTTGGTTTCCCTCTTTGTAATATAAGTTATTCCATAACTTACACCATATCCTGCATCAACAGTCTTCACATTAACTACATGTGTTTTCCATTCTAAAGCTGGCTTAAGTTTTAGCGCATCTTTATTAACATCATCAGATGGATATAATCCATAAGTAATTATTCCAGATCTAACCATATCAAAGCGATGGTGGTCAAACTCTATAATTCCAGCGCTATTGCACATATGCTTAATAGGAATGTGTATTCCATTTTCTTCTAATAGATTCACAAAATTATCATATCTATCTATTTGCAGTTTACTATAATTTTTATCAAGTTCATCTGCACAAGCAAAATGCGTAAATATACCTTCAACCATCAAATTGGGAAGCTTTAAAATCTCTTGAATTGCCAAAATACCAGATTCATCTACTTGAAAGCCTATTCTAGTCATGCCAGTATCTAAAGCAATATGAACTTTAGCTTTCTTTCCACATATTGCGCTGATATTTGACATTTCTTCAGCCATTTTCATAGTATACACAGTTTGAGTAATGTTGTTTTTAACTATTTCTAAATATTGGCTAGGTGATGTATAACCAAGTACTAATATAGGAAGCTTTATTCCGTGTTTCCGTAACTCCATGGCTTCTTCTATACTAGCCACTCCATAATAGTCCACTTCATTTTCAAGAAAATCTCCAATAGCAGTAGCGCCATGACCATATCCATCAGCTTTAATTACTGCCATAACTTTCACACTAGAGTCTATTCGTTTTTTTACTTGATTTATATTATGCAAGACAGCATCCAAATCTATTTTTGCATAAGTTCTAAGATATTCTTTCATAAAAAATCCTTCTCCAACGACTTATTTTTATTTTAATATATACCCTGATTAAATCACAAAAAGGTATAAAACGATTCTCAGTACACAATATGAGGTGTAAATGACATCTACTTATATGTATATATTGTGGATTTAAGAGTGCATTTAACCTTTTTGTGAGCTAATCATACCCTAAGTTATTCCACAGAAGAAAGTTAAGATAAATCGTTAATAATACACTTGAAATTTTAGTATTTATAAAATAATTTTACGTAATGGAACAATTAATTTATAATATTCTCCTTTTAGTATTTTAAGTCTATATTTTTAATATCTGTTATAAGCATATGTCCAGGAGAATGCGTGATAACAATTTTTGGCTTTACATTCATAATTACAGACTGTGGTGTAACACCACAAGGCCAAAATACTGGTACTTCTCCTTCTTTTATCTCTACGCAATCTCCAAAATCAGGTTTAGTGATATCTTTGATCCCAATAACAGAAGGATCTCCTATATGAATTGGTGCTCCATGAACCTTTGGCATTGCGCCAGTCACCATCACTGCTTTTATGGTTTGATTGTATGGAATAGGTCTCATACTTACAACCATTTTTCCATTAAATATGCCTGCAGGCTCACATTCTATATTAGTCCTAAACATAGGTACATTACAATTTTGCTCAATGTGCCTTATAGGTATGCCCGCATCTATTAGCTCTGATTCAAAAGAAAAACTACAACCTATTAAAAAGCTTACAAAATCATCTCTCCATAAATGATCTATACTTGTATATTCCCCAGTAAGTATCCCATCTTCATATACTCTGTATTTTGGAATATCATGAGTAATATCTACATCATCTGCTATATACCTTAGACTTTTGCTTCCAACATCACTGACCTCTAATATAGGACAAGATTTTGGATTCCTTTGAGTAAACAATAAAAAATCATAAGCCAAATCTTTTGGCAAGATAACTAAATTAGCTTGCGCATATCCAGCGCACATTCCAGATGTCGGTTCTGTAATTTTACCTTCTCGTATTAATTTGCGAAGCTCTTTTGGCTTCATTTTTGAATAATTCATCTTATATTTCCCCTTTCATATACCCGCATTAAACATCATTTTAAAAGGCAATAATAAGTGACCTGTTTTTTACTTCCAGCTCTGAAACCCTCATGGATTACACGTTTCATAAAATAACAGTAAATATAGTCCTGCTCATAAAGCCTTATAAAATGAGTATTCCCAAAATTGGTAGTGACCTATTAAATTCATGGCAGACGGCATAATATGAAGCGTTTAGCGTAACCTATTCCTACATTACCTTTTCATAAAATCCTAATTCAATAACCTTTTCAAACCATGGAGCGCATGTTTTCTCTAAATTTATAGAATATGCTATGCATTCTCTCATCAGATTGACAATTGAAGTATTCATTGATATGCCAAAACCGTCTATAGCAGGTACTAACCAACCATACATATCTATCATTCCACTTTTTGACGCGACAACCATTGCTTCTTCTTCCATTTCCTTTGTATGCATTATATCTAAATCTCGCTTTAAATAAGCAATTGCTGCAATTAGTCCATAACAGCCCCAGTCAGAAACAGTAGCTGTTATAATATTATCTGCATTTGTAGCTACTGCAATACCTCCATTACATCCGCAATTACATTTTCCTTTAGCTGCATATGGAATATATTCTTCTAGATGCTCCTTAATAGTTCCCATACCAATTTCATTTCCAAGATCTCCTATTGCTATATTAAGGACTCCTTTTTCTTGTAATTTAGTAAATAAAATATCTTGTTTTGCTTCTAATGAAGTTACATCAAGGCCTACGGCATTATGATAAGTACCAACCGAATTAGCTCCAGGACATTCAATGCTAATAACTGCACCAGGCAATCCCTTAGCTATAATTTCATCTGCTTGTTTATCTGCCTCATTTATATCCTTTGTAAATGCTATAGCTGCCATTGATATAGGATATTCCTTTAACTCCTCTATATTATCATAAAAATGTAATCCAACTACATAAGCTAAATTTTTTGCAGCTTCCATGTTGTCCTCTGGGCATATGATTACAGGTTTTACATTAAACCCCTTAACCAAGGCTCTTGCTAGAAGAACAGCACTTACGATTCCATCCATTTCTGCTTTTTTAAATGGAAGTAATACAAAACCAGTCATTATATAAACTAAATCTCCCTCTTTTAAGGTATCTATCAATTTTTTTGCTGCATTTGTAGTTAAAGGTTCTTTTGTATATTCTCTTGCTGCTGAATATAAAATACGGCATATACCATATCCTCTAGGGTCCAAATTCATTAAATTATCTAAATTCTCGCCCATATTAAATATTGTTAATTCTTTTTGATTCATAGATACCATGCCTCCCTATTCTACTTTTGTTTGTTCTAAAAACTCATTTAGCAATGCATCCTGTAACTTTTTCACAAGTTCCGGTGATTTTCCACCTACAGGCTGTCCATCTATTTCATTCGCAATTATACAAAATTGACCTGAGCTGGTAACAATAACCTCGTCTGATTCCATTAATTCCTTTAATGTAAATACTGTTTCATTTACAGGAATACCAAATAACTTACACATTCTAATAAGATGAGCTCTTGCGATACCTGGCAAAATCAAATTATCAGTTGGTGCAGTTTTTAAAATACCATCTTTAAGAATAGATACATTGCTATGTGCACACTCTGTTACTCTATCCCCTCTATGGAGTACTGCCTCTTGGCATCCTGCCTCCTCAGTTTTTTGTGCAGCCATTACACTAGGTAATAGATTTAATGTTTTAATATTGCAGTGTAAATATCTTGTATCTTCTAAAGTAATCAATTTTATTTTTTTTGACATATCCTTAATACCTAAAGGCTTTAGTATAATCCAGATGTTTGCTTTAATATCATCGCTTGGAAAAGCATGATTACGCATAGCAGTTCCTCTTGTAACTTGCCAATATACAAATTGTTCTCCTGAATCAACCTTATTAACCATCTCATTTATAATTTCCTTTAGCTCTTCTTTAGTGTATGGAATTTTAATCTTTAATAAACCAGCGCTGTTAAAGAAACGATCTATGTGCTCATCCAGTGCAAAAATTACATGATTTCTGCTATAAGTAGCATCATAAACTCCATCCCCAAAATAACATACACGATCATTCATTGGTATTGTCATTTTCTCAATTAAATCATATTTTCCATTGTAGTAGCCTAAATTATTCATTTTACCCATCTCCTAAAAATTTATAAATTTATAAAATAAAAAACCAGACATATTTTAGACCTTCGAAAATTGACTTCTTCGTCTAAAATATATCCAGTTTTAGTAATAAACTAATATTATAGATATATAATACATTCTACCAAAATATTTTTCAATATTTTTCTATATTACCGTTACTTTTACTTTTATTTATATTTTTTCCGAAAATATTTGCCATATTTATATAATTATCATTATAAATATGAAATTTTTACGAATTCACTTTTACTCTTAGCTTTCTATTCCTTAAAATTCTTAGATATGAGTTGTTATATAGATAGCTAATGTTCAAAATAGGACTTATTGCATTCCTTAATATGACTAAAGGTTACTATTAATATATGAGAGTGTTAATAATTCATCCACTTGTATTAATATTTATTTCATGTTAAGTGTTTTAAATAAATGTTGTTAATATGTTTAGGAATTGTATTATATGGCAAGTATTAAGAGGACATAAACATATATTCAAACTATAAATGAGCCTTTTTGCCTCTATTAAATTATCAATACAAGTAAATTTAATACTTCAACTGTCTTCTTAATTTAAAATTTATTATAGACAATGCCTAAATCATTGATTTTACTTAGAATGTAAATAAATGCTAGCAAACTTGCTCATTTATAGTTGAAATTAATAAAAATAAAAGTTATACAGTGAGGTGAACCTTTTTGATACAAGAAGATATAGATTTAAATAAATTAAGAGGAAATATAAATACTCTTTTGAAAAAGGATATTTATAAGAATAATCATATTGAATGTTGTCCACTTTGCGGTGCAAATAAATATATTAAATATGGACTATATAAGGGAATACAAAGATATAAATGCAGAGAATGTAGTAAAACTTTTTCAAATGCTACAAATTCTCTATGGAGCTATTCAAAGAAAGACTTAACTAAGTGGATAGAATTCACTGAGTTAATGGTTGAAAATAAAAGCTTGAGATTTTGTGCTAAGAAATTGAATATTAATTTAGCAACAGCATTTTATTGGAGACACAAAATTTTGTATGCATTGAAAAAAGATTATATACCAAATGGATTAAAAGGAGATGTACATATTAATAAAACTATCCTAAAAGAAAATTTTAAGGGGTGTAGAAATATAACAAAAACAAAGAGAAGTAATATCTGGATTATAGCAGCAAAGGGAGACGAAGATTCAATGCTTACCATCCCAGTATTCAAAGATTATTGGAATTGGAATATTTTTCATAAGAAGATATATTCTAAAATCGAAAAAGGATCATATATTGTTGCATATAACGATAGATATATTTCTCTAAAGGCAAAAGAACATAATAAAAAATTAATTAAAAAAATAAAAGAAGATGATAGGATAGGACATATTAAAATGAACTTAAAGAAATGGCTTAGAAATTTCAAAGGAATTGCTACAAAATATTTAGAAGAATATCTTTCATTTTTTGTATTATTCAATTTAGATAGGAATATTGATTATATGTACATAATATCTTATTTGTCTTTTGGAAATAGATTTATAAAAACAAAAGATATAGTTGCATAAGAACTAAAAATATATGATTGTACAGATTAAAAGAGATAGTGATTACCCAAGAATGAATAAATTAACGTGAATATTCTGGAATATAGAATCATTAACAACATTTTTTTAAAACACTTAGCATGGAATTAAAACATTCTATAGGAACATCCTTAAATATAATAATTTTCTATTTTGCAATAATTCCATGTAAGGCATATTGAAATAATACTAAGTCTAAGTTATTCTTATTCATTTCATATATCTAAAACTAAAAATAAGGGTGAATTCTTATTATATTAGAGTATTGCATCGAAGTATTTAATAACTGGAGCAAATGTACACACACTTATTCCAATGCACATACTGCATAAAATGATTTATTTTCTCACTTAAATTTCTCCTTTATTTACTTGTTTTTTCTGTTCATAATAACTATTATAAATCTAGTTATTTGAACACTTCAGCTACTCATATTATCCCTTAGACGATTACACTCTTGGATATTTTTAACATGATATATATATACCATGTAGAGATAAAAATTTATTATTTGTATTGACAAATGTTGCAGGTATAGTATTATATAACATATACGCAAGGACGGGTGTAAATTCACCAGTCCTATTTTTTTATACTAATTTTTAATATGGGGGAGATTTTTATGATAAGAACAACTTTTTTGAAAAAAACATTAGGGGTACTTACAACAATGGTAATCACAATGACAATGATTGCAGGTTGTAGTGAAACATCAAAAGGAGATTCAGCTAATTCAAATACAATTAAGCTTGGGGGCGTGTTCCCATTAACTGGTGATGTTCCAGCTCTTGGTGCAGCAATGGACAATGGCGCTAAGATGGCAATTAAGGAAATTAATGCTGCTGGTGGAGTTCTTGGCAAACAATTAGATTTTGTCGTAGAAGATGATCAAAATCAAGCATCAGCAGCACCAAACGCAATTACAAAATTGATTGAGCAAGATAAAGTCAGTGCAGTAATTGGAACTTATGCAAGTAAATGTTCAATCCCAATGGCAGCCATTGCAAAACAAGCGAAGGTAGTTATGATTTCTCCAGGGTCAACAAATGAGAAGGTAACTACAGAAGGTGGCGAATATGTATTTAGGGCATGTTTTATTGATCCATTACAAGGTAAGATTGGTGCACAATTTGCATCAGAAAATCTTAAAGCTAAAAAAGTAGCAATGCTTTATGATGTAGGTAATGATTATTGCGTTGGTATTTCAAAAGAATTTAAGAAGAACTTTGAATCCCTTGGTGGTAGCGTAGCATATGAGCAAACCTATAATACAGGTGAAAGTGATTTTAAAGCATTTTTAACTGAGATTAAAGAATTAAATGTAGATGTATTATATCTTCCAGATAATTACTCTACTGTAGGCTTAATTGCAAAACAAGCAAAAGAAGTTGGTATTAAAGCAGTTTTACTTGGTAGTGATTCATGGAGTGATCCAGGCCTTGTAAAAGTCGGTGGCGATGCAGTTGAAGGCGCTTATTTTACAGATCACGTATCATTAAAGTCAGATAATGCAGCAATCAAGAAATTTGTTTCAAATTATACTACAGAGTATAAAGCTGACCCAAGTGCATTCTCAGTACTTAGTTATGATTCAGTATATATTGTAGCTGAAGCAATTAAAGCAGCAGGCAGTACAGATGAAGCTGCAATCAAGGATGCAATGACAAAAATGGATGCAGATTGTGGAACTACTCATTATAAATTTGATGAATCTCGTAATCCAATTAAAAGTATAGTTATTAATAAAGTTGTAAATGGAGGATTCGATTTCGAAACTGAAATTGCAGCAAAATAATCAAATTAAAATTAATTTAAGTGGTATTTTACCCTACTCTAAGTCTTAGTTTAACTAATGACTGGAATTTCAAAAAAGAAGGTCTCATAAATTTAATATTAGACGACTGTATCAATGATGATACGCATTAGTATGTGTATCTTTGTGGTATAGTCGTTTTTATATTTCAAGAAAATTCGCTACGCTCATTATTTTCTATAATTATAATTTATTTAGTGATTCTATAAATTCCTATACTCCAAGAAAATCTATCATGCTAATTACTTTCTATAATTGTAATTTAACTAGAAATTCTATACTATCAAAAAAATAAAGGAGAGATTGACATGAATACTTTATTACAACAACTTGTAAATGGTATAAGCCTTGGCAGTGTATATTCCTTAATAGCTATTGGTTATACCATGGTATACGGTATTATTAAATTAATTAATTTTGCTCATTGTGATATTTATATGGTTGGTGCTTTTGCAGGATATTATGCAGCAACAGTACTTGGATTTGGATTTATTGGATGTTTACTTTTTTCCATGGTTTTATGTGCAGTATTAGGTATGGCAATTGAAAGAATTGCATATAAGCCACTTAGAAATTCACCTAAGGTAACATTATTAATCACTACCGTAGCCATGGAACTCTTATTACAAAATCTTGTAAAGGCTGATTTTATAGCAGGACCAAATACAAGAACTTTTCCAGAGGTCATTCCTCTAGTATCTTATAAAATTGGATCAGTTACAATTAGTAACCTTCAGTTAATTTCACTTGCTGTCACAGTACTATTGTGTCTTATATTACAATTTATAGTTACTAAAACACAGACAGGACGAGCTATGAGAGCAACATCTTATGATAGAGATGCTGCGGCTTTAATGGGAATAAATATTAATAAAGTTATTTCTTTAACTTTTGCTTTAGGTTCAGCATTAGCTGCAACTGCTGGAGTACTAGTTGGTATGCTTTATCCTAGACTTGAACCTGCTATGGGCGTTATGCCAGGACTTAAATCCTTTGTGGCCGCTGTTCTTGGTGGTATTGGTGTTATACCAGGTGCAATGTTTGGTGGAATTGTGATGGGACTTATTGAAACCTTATCAAAGGTATATATTAGTTCAGGTTTATCGGATGCAATTGCATTTTCAATTTTGATTATAATCCTTCTTGTGAAACCATCTGGTTTATTTGGTAAAAATGATGATGTGAAAGTGTAGGTGAAAGTGATGGAAAAAAAGATAATTAATAATGAGAAAAATCTGAATGTTAATTTAGTTAAATCTATATATATCAGATATGCACTTACCTTAGTAAGTCTTGTGGTAGTCTATGCAGTATTAATGTTCCTTGTAAATCAAGGTATAATTGATAATTACATACTTAGACTTATGAAGCAAATTGGAATCTTCGTAATTGCAGCACTCGGACTTAATCTTATATTAGGATTTACTGGACAGTTCACTATGGGTCATGCAGCATTTATGGCAATTGGAGCATATGGTTCGGCAGTAATGACAAAAAACTTTAATATGCCCTTTCCAATTGCTTTGATTGTAGGAGTTATATTATCAGCGATTTTAGCAGCATTAATTGGATATCCAATATTAAGACTTAAGGGTGATTATTTAGCTATTTGCACACTAGGATTTGGTGAGATCGTAAAGGTAATAATTCAAAATGTAGATTATGTTGGCGGTGCTAGAGGTATTTCAGCAATACCAACAAAAACTTCATTTGCAATAGTATTTTTTGGAGTAGCGCTTTGTTATGCAATACTTAAAAACTTGATCCATTCTTCAAAAGGAAGAGCAATCATGGCTGTTAGAGAAGATGAAATAGCAGCAGAAGCTATGGGTATTCATTCTACAAAATATAAAATGATTTCTTTTATTATAGGTAGTAGTATGGCTGGCCTTGCAGGAGGATTATATGCTCACTTTAATACTTTCATAGATCCTGCAAGTTTTAACTTTGCTAAATCTATTGAGTTGATTACGTATGTTGTATTAGGTGGTATGGGAAGTTTATCTGGAACCGTACTTGGTACTTCAATTCTTATTTATTTACCTGAAGCATTAAGAGGACTTAGTAGCGTATTTAAAGATTATCGAATGCTCATATATGCTTTCTTACTTGTACTTATGATGATCTTTCGTCCACAAGGTATTCTTGGAACAAAGGAAATTTCAATTGTAAGCATTAAAAGATTAATAAAAAATATTAAACACATCCTAAAAAGAAAAAAGGCAGGTGAGTAGTATGTCTTTACTTTCAGTAGAGAATTTAACAATAACATTTGGTGGTCTTACTGCTGTTTCTGATGTAAATATGCAGATTGGTAATCATCAATTAATTGGTTTAATTGGCCCAAATGGTGCAGGGAAGACAACTCTTTTTAATATGCTTACCGGTGTTTATAAACCAACACATGGAAAAATAGAATTAAATGGAGAACGTATTGATGGAACTAAACCTTTTAATATTACATCAAAACGTATTTCTAGAACTTTTCAAAACATTAGACTTTTTCAAGAATTAACTGTACTTCAAAATGTTATGATAAGTTTTGATTTCCAAGCAAAATCTAATTTATTTGCTTCTATAATTCATACACCTACTCAAATTTTTGAGGAAGAAAAAATGAAAGAAGAAGCGTTAGATATACTTAAGATTTTCAGCTTAGAAGATAAGGCAGAGGAACTTGCCAAAAACCTTCCTTATGGGCAACAAAGAAGACTTGAAATAGCTAGAGCACTTGCAGCAAAGCCAAAGCTTTTGCTTCTTGATGAACCAGCAGCTGGTATGAATCCACAAGAAACAGCAAAACTTACTGACCTTATACGTTGGATAAAAGATGAATTCAAAATTTCTATTTTACTGATTGAACATGATATGAAACTTGTAATGAATGTGTGTGAATACATTTATGTACTTTCTTTTGGTCAAATTATTGCACAGGGGCTTCCAAAAGAAATTCAGAAAAATCCTCAAGTAATAGAAGCTTATTTAGGAAAGGGGGCCGCAAAATAATATGCTAAAAGTAACTAATATCAATGTATCTTATGGAGCAATTCACGCAATTCATAATTTAAGTCTAGTAGTAAATGATGGAGAAATTGTTACTTTAATCGGTGCAAATGGTGCTGGAAAGACAAGTACACTTAGAGCTATCAGTGGACTAAACCCAATTAAATCTGGTGAAATCATCTATAATGATAAGGTAATAAGCACTCTTGGAGCCCACAAAATCGTGGCTCAGGGACTTAGCCAAGTGCCAGAAGGAAGAAGAATATTTGGTGATCAAACCGTGGAAGCAAATCTTTTACTAGGAGCTTATCTTAGAAAAAGCAAATCTGAGATTAAAGAATCTATGGAAATGGTCTTTAATTCATTTCCAAGAATAAAAGAAAGAAGAAAACAGCTTGCAGGAACTCTGTCAGGCGGTGAACAGCAAATGCTTGCAATCGGTAGAGCGCTAATGGCAAAACCTAATCTGCTATTACTTGATGAGCCATCTATGGGCCTTGCTCCAATTATAGTTGAAGAAATATTTGAAATCATAAAAAAAATTCGTAAATCTGGAACTACAATTCTTTTAGTAGAACAAAATGCTAATGCAGCACTTCAAATAGCAGATCGTGGATATGTTCTAGAAACAGGCAAGGTTGTATTAGAGGGCTTAGCTCAAGACCTATTACATGATGATTCTGTTAGAAGAGCATATTTAGGAGAATAGCATAATAAAATACTTATAGGAATTTTTTAAAATAGAAAGGGTGAAGATAACATGGAGAATTTTGTGATTGCAATTACAAGAACTTGTGGAAGTGGCGGAACAACAATTGGTAAAATGCTTTCAGATGATTTTAAAATCAATATGTATGACAGAGAATTATTACGTTTAGCATCAGATGATAGTGGTATTAGTGAGGCTCTATTTGCAAGTGCAGATGAGACTGTGAAAAAAAGTATACTATATAGGGCGTCAAAGAAAGTATATAACGGCGAGCTCATTCCCCCAGAAAACAATGATTTTACTTCAAATGACAATTTATTTAACTATCAAGCTAAAGTATTGCATGAATTAGCAGAAACAGAATCTTATATTGTAATAGGACGTTGTGCAGATTATATCTTAAAGGATAACCCAAATGTATTTAAGATTTTTATTCATGCATCTGACGAATATTGCATTAAACATGAGATGGAAAATCTCTCTATTTCAGAAAAAGAAACGATTAAAAAAATAAAGCAGTTAGATAAGTATAGACGAGGTTACTATTATTATCATACAGGTAAAGAATGGGAAAATGTAAAAAATTATGATCTATCCCTTGACACTAGTAAATTAGGCATTGAAAAATGCGTTAAATATATTAAAGAATATGTTAAGTTAAGAATGGATTCATAAAACTGCACCTATTATTATGTCTCACCAAAATAAAGATCACATTTCTAGTTTTGGATATATTCATAGTATAAGTATTATCTGCAATATTACTATACGCTGAGGCCATACTTATGCATATATCCACTTTCTCTGTTTGTATACTCTATCTCATTTCTTTTAATATTAGTATGAATATATGTATCTTCATTAAATGCAAAAGTAATTATATTTGTTAGTATCTCATAATCAACTGGATATATCTTTAGATATGATATCTTATTATTCATTCTGAAACTCCTCCTAAAATTACCACACTTTACTATTACATTTTAAAATAATTTTGTGCACAAACTAATTAGGTTGTAACTCTGAAAACCGCAATAAATATCCATCTGGGTCTTGTACTAATATTTCTTTAAATTCATGTTTTTCTAAATTTACTTGATATTTACTAATCGAACATTGTTACAAAACATCTAATAATTCATATTATTCTTAAACTTATTAAGACATCCAATACAATCTATCTTCTGATATTCTAAACCCAAGTTTATTATGTAAGGCTATTGATTTCTCATTATTTATTTCAACCTGTCCAAATGGTACCAATCCTTTTTCAAGCATTTTGTTTATTATATGGCTTTCAAGGCTTGTACCATATCCTAAATGCCTATATTGAGGAAATACTTCTAATAGTCCTATACTTCCTTCCAAATGATTTCCGATAAATCCTATAAGTGTTCCATTCTTATATCCTCCGAACAAATTTCCGTTTTTTAAAAGTTCTTCAATTTCATTATTGGATAATTTATCATAGTATTCTAAAATCACTTCCATTTGATTCTGTTCTAACTGCCTTATTTCTAATTCTTCTTTTACATAAAGCTTAATTTTATCCATATATACAGCTTGAACACATTCAAGCTTTTCAGTTAGTCCAAATTTTTTAAATATATAATCTACCATATATTTTTGATGTGCAACTATGAGATTGCATTTCAATATTCTATTTATTAGTTCTCGACCTTTTTCGAGATTATTGACAGATATCATATAAGCATTACTCTTTTGTTCTTTTATCAATACTCCATCCATTTCAGCATACAATATATCTGCTGTATCACTTTGTATTGGCTCAATCATTCCCATATGTAACAATGGATTCTTTATTAAATATGCAATTGCTTTATCCTTCATTATTTTCCACCTTTTATCTATTTTTATTTATAATATATAAATAATATGAGACTAATCTTGTCTCATATTTTTTCCATGCTCAACAGTTTTCCCCGTTTTATTAGCGTTTCCATCGAGTATATTCCAAAGTTTTATTTAATTACCTTCCTTTCTACACTTGAAAATTCCTATAAGTATAATAATTTATCTAATACAATCTACAAAAAAAATTTTTATTGCTTTATTTTAAATAGTGAAATATATCCTATCTCACTAATTTACGATGTTTCACATAACTCATTCAGTTATTTTATAATATCAATTATTTTCTCTGCTGTTTCCTTTGGTGTAATTTCACTAACATCAATTTTAGTTGTTTTCATTTTTTTATATAATTCAAGTCTCTGTATACTTCTTCTAATTACATCTTCATTTCTAATTTCATTTTTTATGTCACGAGATAATCTATCTTTTAACGCTACTTCAGAACAAGTTAACGAGATTTTATATAACTCAAATTCTAAATCATTTAATGGCTCTAAAAGTTGCTCAAATATATATTCTTGATGAATTACCCAACAAAAAATTATATATTCATATCCTGAATTATTTAGATATGATTTAAGTAAGTATATAATATTATTTATAACCATTACTTTGTTTTCTTCCGAAACAACAAATGGATTCATGTTCCAACACCAATCTCCGTCTAAATATACACTTGGTTTTAATTTATCCAATAGTATATTGGAAACTGTACTTTTACCAACTCCCATTGTTCCATTTATAATAATAAGTTTTTTCATTTAATATCGCTCCATTCCATACCCACAGTTTAATGGTTTCACATAATCTATATTCACATAATTTTTTTTGCACCCAATAGCATTACCTATTAATAGTGATTTCATTTTAGTTTGAAAATCAGAATTATATATATATTCCTTTGGAACATTATTCATTGTATTTCTCCTCGTCTTTCAATATATTACTACTGAATATGAACAATGCAAACTAGATTTTGGTATTATTTAAATTCATCCCCAATACTTTTACTTATAAATTCGGTCTATCTATTATATAAAAATTTATAATATAATTTATAACATTATATCCTTATTAATTAAAACTCCACTTTTCTAATTTATTACTCATCTAATCCACTTCTCGTATATATTTCTATTATATATAAAAACTCCATCCGGTAGATATTTTATTAATTATCTATCGTATAGAGTACATTTTACTGAACAATGTGCCTTACGTTAAATCAGGTATTACACTAAATATATCTTTTACATTTTTTAAAACAAAATGGGTTTTTGTTGCTGATACTCCTTCTAGGCTTTTTATTTCACGATGAATTTTCTCAAGATAATCTGATGACTGACAAACTATTTTAATCATAAAATCAAAATCTCCAGTCAAGTAATCACATGAGACAATATTAGGATTGCATTTAATGGCTTGAGTAAAAGATTCATAGAACTTAGGATGCTCAAGACTAACTTCCATTAAAGCGCTCACATCATTTCCTAGTTTTTTTTGATCTACTATTATTGTATAACTTTTAATGACATTATTTTTTTCCATTTTATGTATACGTTCAAGAACTGCTGAAACCGATAAATGAATTTCATTACTTATAGCAGACGCTTTATTTCTTGCATTTGATTCTAGACATTTTAATATTTTATAATCTATTTTATCCATAAATAATTCCTCCGACTACTACCCTAATATGCACATTGTCTAATCAAATCATACCATTATATGCCATGAATTACTATTTATTAGAGCATGCAAATTATAAAATATCTATGTTACGATCTACCTCTCTAATATCTTATTTAATGCATATTTAAAATTGGGGGCATATAGCTGAAAGTTCCACTCATATGATTCAAGTTTTCTTTTGATTACTTCATTATTTGATTTTGTTATACAATTTATATTGATTGATTTATTCACTATTTTCTATTGTTTAATTTCAATTAAAAATATTATCTTAAATTTGAGTTATTATTCTTGATTATACTAATTTAATTTACATAATATTTATTAAGTTGCTAATAATATTTATTTTTAGACAATTTAGTCACATGAAAGAAAATAACAAATCCAAAATGCCATGATTATCTTTTCATCACATTAGTCTCTTAGCAAGCTTATTAGGGCAATCTTCTGACGCAGCATCATGGAAACTAAGCTTGGCCGATGGACTTGTTATTTTTTTATTGTGCCTTATATAAGGTGTTCAAAATATTTTATAATCTACTATTATTTATTATAGGGCTTTTGTCAATTTATATATTTAGCTATTTTAAATGAATCCTTCCATTTTTTCCACTCTTTTATAGGCATTTCTTACGATTTCTTTAGGATATCCTATATACTCTAAAAGTTTAATTGCATTTCTTGTTTTAGATATGCCTTTCTTAAGTTTATAATCGAATTTTAACCCATCTTTACTATCTACATCTTCGCTAAAATAATAGAAATCATAATTTTCTTTGAGTATATCTGAAAGCTCCCTATCATGAGTAGCCACGATGCAGATAGCCTTTCCTTTATTAATATAATTAAGAATTTCAGCAGATGAAGCAATTCTTTCAAGTGGGTTTGTTCCCCTAAAGATTTCATCTATTGGGCAGAAAACCGGAATTATTTTTTGTGATGCTTTTATTATTCTTAAAATAGATTCTGCCTCTGCTAAATAGTAGCTTTTTCCACTCATAATATCATCCTTTGGACTTATTGATGATACGATGTTTAACAAACACCCTTCATATTCATGTGCTAAAGCAAAATTGAAAGTTTGTACTAAAAGTATATTTGTACTCATCATTCTTAAAAATGTAGATTTACCAGACATATTCGTTCCAGTCAAGACAATTCCCTTCTTAGAAATTTCAATTGAATTTGCAACTGGATCTTTAAGAAGAGGATGTATTCCATCTATTATTCTTAATGAAGTCTCTTTAACAAATTTAGGATTACAATACTTCCCTTTATTATTATTTTCATAAATTGAAACTGAAATTAAAGCATCAAGCTCTCCAACTAAGTAATATAATTCTAATATTTTGTCTCTCTTTCCGAGTAATTGTCCACTTATTCTATAATATGTACTTTCTTCTATTAAGAAAGGAATAGAGAACATTTCCAATAATCCACCAAAAGAATTAATTATCTTAAGTAAATATGTTGATTTATCTATAGTACTTAATTCCTTTAGTAAATCTTTCATTTTACTGGTGTATGATTTAATTTCATCATTTTTAATTCCCGATAACTTGTTAGCTCCATTTATCAAATCTCTTAAATAAACAAGCCCTATCGCGTTTATATTATCACTTTCTCTATTATGAAAATATATTTTTACAAATATATCTACCATTAATATTATCATTAGCTTAGGTTCTTTAAATATAATTGCAGCTGATATTAGAAGTATAGGTACACACCCCCAAACGGAGTAAATATAATGTTTTAATTTACTAACTGGAAGAGATTCACTTATCATTTCAATTAATTTATTTTTACTGTCAAATATCATATTATAAAATATTCTTCTTAAATCTACTGTTAAATCTAAATTTTCTTTAAATAAATCTATTAAATTTCCTCTTTTCTTTAACTTTTCTTCATCCATAATTGGATTTCTAAGCATTTTATATAAAGCAGCTTCTCCTTCTGTTGAATAAGTTCTATCTAATTCATGAAATACCTCATTCATTATTAGATCATCCCAAGTCTGCTCATCAAGCGTAAATTCATCTTTCTCACTTAAATCGAATAATGTCCTTATTTTATTTATATTCCTTTTCTTATATTTGGTTGAATTAAAATCATTTTTTATAAAACTTTTACTAACATTAGTATTCATTAGATCACTCTTTTCTATTTTTAATTGAGCTTAGTAACTAAGCCCATAGGGTATATATACTACAATTCTAGGAAACAAGAAAGTCCTATATCTTATGTGGTGAGGGGTTTACAAATTGGAACAGAAATATTTATAAATTTTATTTGCATAAAATCTGACCGATATATTGTATAGTACATAATAGAAGTGTTTCAGTAGATATAAAGAAAAATATCCATTGCAACACCCTTTGAAATAATATATCCTTTAGTTGTTGAATACTGAAGGAAGTAATGAAAGGATATTACACATGGACGAGATTAATTATATCAGAAAAATGGATCAATATGAATAGCAAACATCATAAATGAGGCTGTTGTTTAATATGATTCAACAACAGCCTCATTTATATCATTCTTATTTTTAAAATATACTTCTTTTTTAATAGCTTTATCTTAGAAAATCTTTTCATTCTAGATTAAACACATTCTATGCAATCAAACTCTCTCGTAATACTATATTATAATTTAATTTTTAAGACTACTTTTTTTATTTTACTTTGCTTATCACAAATGCAGCATGGCTCGTGCCCATCATTTGGAAAAAATACACCAAAATAATCTTCTTTTAAATTTAATTTAGAAGAATGAAGAGCATCTTTATAAAAAGTCACATCTTTTTCTTCTGAATATTCTTTATTTACAATTAATTCATTTGTTGGTGCCCATATAATAGTTTCTTCACCTTTAGCGACATACTGAATATCTATATACCTTTTATGTGACTCCATTTTAGTCTCTTCAGTACCTTTTGTTGTATATGATTGCACAAGTGCATATATATTATCAGAATCTATTTCATATTTTCCATCTGCCATTTTCTCAAAATCATTGTCTATTAAAAATTTAAAAGCTTTTTCAAAATTACTATTCAGTTTAATATATAAATTTTGATTTTCTAGTTTATCTAAAATCATTTTATATCCTTCTTTCAATTTTATTTTAAAATACAAACTATTTCTTATAACGGTTACATTAGTTCCATAATATGAAATTCAATACCATATTACAATATTATTATACAAAAATATATTTAATTTTTCAAGTATAAATAAAATTTTAATATCAATATTTTCTATTGATATAATTAGTTATTTTTTTACTTTAATTTTTCTTTGCTCTATAAGCCTAAAAGTACACAAAAAAGTGAGTAACATTAATAAATTATTCGGCACCTTTCTTACCTATATTTTTATTTATTATTTTATAATGCTTAATCTTTTATAATATTCTTTTCTAAATCAGTCAGTATTTTTGTTAATGTTCCATTTAAATATATATCTAGAAACTCTGCTTTTTTATATCCTATAATATCTGAGACTCTTTCTATTTTTTCTATAGTATCCTCTGATAAATTATAGTTAGGTCGTGAACGCCTATTGCTAGTGAAATTAGCAACTATCTCCTTTTTCCCAATGGAAATTCTTTTAGTCATCACAATATCCTTTGTAACTTTTTTCTTATTTTTTTTTGTTACACTTTTAACATTTTTTTCAGTACCAGCTTCTATAGATATTACTGCATCATTATCAGTAACTACCTCGGTATTTTCTTTAGTTACGCTTTCTGACGCATCCTTATTAACATTATTAGTAACAAAGCTTGTTACTAGATTTCTTTTTTCAGTATCATTTAATGATTTAGCTATAACCGGTTTTATTTTTTCTTTCCTTTTTACCATGATGTTATCTCCTTTGCAACGTTCTTATATGCTATAGACCCATCAAATTTTTCACCGGCATACTGAGTTATGCTTTCAAATCTCATTACTGCATCTTTAAATTTGACGCTCATTTTAATAAGATCAGGAAAAACATCATATTTTTCTTGTAACAATTTTAATACTTCCTTACAATGATTAACTCTGATATCGTACATAGTGATCAATACTTTTATTTCTTTTAAATTCTTATTATATCCTTGAACTTGTTTAACTGTTTCACTTAATATCCCGAGTGCTCGATAAGAAAGATAAGATGCATCAGTTGGTGCAATTGCATAATCTGAAGCAAATAAAGAATTTATTGTAGTATTTCCAAGTGCTGGACTATTATCTATAAGTATATAATCAAATATTTTTTTAGCATCTTCAAGTGCCTTAGATAAAACTGTTTCTCTCCCCATAACTCCCATTAAATACATTTCTATAGTTGAAAATTCTATGCAACTAGGGACCATATATAAATTTTCATTTCCAGTTGGCACAATTACATCTTCTAATTCCATATCTCCTCTAAATACATTTTCTATACTTGCATAATGTTCTAGTGGGTCTAATCCAACGTATACGCTTAAGCTACTTTGTGGATCCAAATCTATTATTAATGTCTTTTTGCCTAAAATACTTAATTCATATCCTAAATTATATGTTGATGTGGATTTGCCTACTCCACCTTTATTATTTAAGATACTAATTACAATACCCATGTATATCTCTCCTTTATTTATTAATATGTTTTATATAGTAAAGAATAATTTAACATAATTCGTTCAATATAAGTAACGAATATAGTAACCTAATTAATACAAAATAAATTACTTATTAAGTAACTATCATTGTCACAAATACAGTGACTTATATTTATCTGATAAGACTTAAGATACTAAGTTCACAGAGCATCTATTATATATTATTATCAAAATTTATACTGAATTATATTATCTAAATTAATTTATTTTACAACATTATTTCCCGATTATCTTATTGATGTGCAGTCTCTAGTACAATCCTATTATAAGCTATTTTTTATAGCAGTGTAAAATATTTAAACAAAATAATTTTTTAGTCACCTTTATTGTAACTATTTTTGTGATATTTACAGTATCGTATTTAGTTACATCTATAATTACTTTTAATTTGGCACAAATAAAATAATAATTAACTTTGCTACTTAAATATATATAATGACATTGTACCTACTATAGTAATAGCTGCAATATTACCAAATAAAAAAGAGATTTGACCTTTTGGAATCAAATCTCTTTACTTTTATTGGCGAATTCTTTAAATATCTTAGCCTCCACACAAATATATTCTTCGAACAATTTATAATATTTTTTCGAAAGCAATTCTTTTACTTTTATCCTCTAAATAAATTATCCCACAGTCTTGAAATCTATTTTTTTGCAACAACTTCTGCATAGATGCGTTTTCTTCATGTGTATCTATTTTGATACTATGTATACCATTATTCAAACAGATTTCTTCTATATTTTTTATAATTACAGATGATAATCCTAATCCTTTATAATTTTTATCAACTGCTATTCTATGAATAACTGCATATTCATTGTTACTTATCCATTCACCATCATAAATAAATTCATAGTTTTTATCTCCGTCGAAAATAACAACTGCAGTACCAACGATATTATTGTCTTTTAGCAAGACATATCCATTTTCATTGCTGATATCATTTTTTACTGTTTCAATATTTGGATAATTATTTTGCCATTGATCAATGCCATTTTCCTTAAAGTAAGTTTGTGCCTCCTCAATAATATTTATTATACTGTTAATATCTGCTTCAACTGCTTTCCGAAATTTCATAAAATTCTCCTTTGAATAAATAATTCCTATCATTAACTATATTATATACATAGTATAGTATATTTAAAATTCTAGAAAAAAATAAACTATTCTTTCTTCACAATGCAATGCAAGAATAGTTTATTTCTTAATATGCTTTATATCTCAGTAATTACTGTTAAAATCACAGGCTTTCTTTTCATTTTTGTATATACAAAATTATCTACTTCTCTTTTTATAGTATTTTTTATTTCTGAGGATTGCATTACGTCACCATTAAGACATCTCTCTACAGTCTTAATAACTACTCCTCTTATATCTCTAATTAAATCCTCAGACTCTCTAACATATACAAAGCCTCTTGTAATAATATTTGGCCCAGCCATTATGATCTTCTTTTCTCTATCTACAGCTACAACTACTGTTATAATACCATCTTCGGCTAGATTTTTTCTATCACTAAGTACAATGTTACCTACATCACCTATACCTATTCCATCTATCAATACTCTTCCTGATTGTACTTTGCCACTAATTTGTGCTTTTTTTCTGGATACTTCAAGTACATCACCTGTTTCTACTATAAATATATTAGATTTATCCATTCCCATATCTTCTGCAATTTTAGCATGCTTTATTAAGTGCCTATATTCACCATGTACAGGCATGAAGAATTTAGGTTTTAATAATGCATGAATAAGTCTAAGCTCTTGCTCACAAGCGTGCCCTGAAACATGTATCTCTTCTATTGCTTCATATATTACTTTAGCTCCTCTTTCCATCAAATCGTTTATAACATTAGAAACAGCCTTTTTATTTCCTGGTATTGGAGTTGATGATACAATGACCATATCTCCTTTTTCTATTTGAATACTTCTATGAGTTCCTGCCGCTATTCTTGTAAGTGCTGCCATCGGCTCACCTTGGCTTCCAGTGCTGATTATTGTAATCTTTTCATTTGGATATTTCTTAATATCACTTAAATCTATTATCATGTCTTCTGGTATAAATAGATATCCTAGTGTGATAGCAACTTCACTTATTCTTTCCATGCTTCTACCACTAAATGCAATCTTTCTCCCATTTTTTACAGAGGCATTAGCAATCTGCTGTACTCTATGAATACTTGATGCAAATGTAGCTACTATGACTCTTCCATCTGCTTTAGCAAAGAGATTATCTAAAGATTCACCTACAGTCTTCTCTGACATCGTATAACCAGGACGAACGGCATTAGTACTATCTGCCATTAAAAGTAATACCCCTTTTTTACCAAGCTGTGCATACCTTTGTAAATCAATTACTTCGCCATCAATTGGCGTAAAATCAATCTTAAAATCACCAGTGTGCACAATTATTCCTACAGGTGTATGTAATGCAATAGAGCAACTATCTGCTATACTATGGTTCGTTCTAATAAATTCAACTTTGAAATCGCCTATTTCTATAATATCTCCCGGTTTGACCATGTTTAATGTAGCTTCAGTGAGCATATTATGTTCTTGTAATTTACTTTCAATTAATCCCAAAGTTAATTTTGTACCATATACAGGGACATTAATTTGTTTTAAAACGTATGGTAATCCTCCAATGTGATCTTCATGTCCATGAGTTATAAAAAATCCTTTTACCTTCTTCTTGTTTTCTAATAAATACTTTACATCAGGGATTACAATATCAATTCCATAAAGCTCCTCATCTGGAAATGCTAATCCACAATCTATAATTACTATCTCATCTTCATATTCAAATACAGTTAAATTCTTACCTATTTCCCCTAAACCTCCTAGGGGTATAATCTTTAATTTGCTTTTATTTTTATTCATAACTTTATCTCCTAACTCGTAACTAAGCGCATAAAAAATAGAACTTAGCTATTACTAAATTTTTTATTATTTTACTTTTAATGTGCCTAAGTTGTCATAATTCCAAAAATCAGTATTACCCTAATGAAAGTTTAACCTCTCTAAAGTGCTAATTTATCTAAGTAGTATATTAATAATTAATTTTTAAAATATACCTAGTATATATGCACCTTAATATTTCTTCTATAATTTTTTATGGAAACATAAAAAAACTTGAATAAATACATATTTGTGATAATACAAATCAAACTACCTATACTCATTCATCTTTTTTTACCATTACTATTGTAACACTTTCAGCAATTATATATATTATTAAACCTTACTAAATATAATATACATATTCCTATACTGTCATATGTATATTAATTAATCTGCATCATAGTCATTTACTATTTTTCGAACTAGTTTTTTAATGGCACTTGCTTCTGATATTAATGACAAGACTAATAAGAAAGTTCTTATTCTCTCCTCATCCTTATCTTTTAAATTAAATTTTTTTACTATTTTATCCACTTTATCTTCATGCGTTAAAGATGGATTTAAATAGGCCTCTAAACTTTCTTTTTGTATTTGTATGAAAGTTTCATATGTCTCTTCCCAGGATAATATATCATCACTTGTATCGTTAATTTCATTAAATGCAAGTTTAAAAACTTTTTTAATCTCTCCTGTCGTTAAAAGCGGCCTCATATGGCTCAATAATACTAATTGAATCAAATGAGCTTTAGTGTATCCTCTCTTTTTTCCGGCTTCTGGCTTAGTTATAACTTCACTCCTTGTATAATTTTGAACTATATTATTAGTGAATTTTTCGTCAGGAAATTTGTCATTTAAATATTCTACAACTTGAGATAGAAATAAATCATAATTTGGAAAATCATCATATGAAACTAAACTGTACTTAGAGATCTCCTCAACTAATTCTTTTATATAATTCGAATCAAAATTTTTCTCCATATTATGCACCTATACTTTCTTATATAAAACCTATATCTATATTATATAGTATGAGTTAACTTATTACAATTTATTTCTAATATTACACTGATTTATAATTCCTAGTGTTACTGTTTATTAAATAAAAAAGGCCAGGAAACTCTAATTGAGTTTCCTGCCCTAGAAACTAAAATTTCTTGAAAACAGATTCCAAAATTTGCTCAACTGTATATTTATTAATTTATTTCTATAACATTGATTATATTATATGTTAATATAATAATCAAGCTTTGTCTGCTTCTTACTTTTGAGATAGACTAATAGTTATCCTTATTGTTAAAGTGCTAATTTCCCAATTTCAATTTTTCTAGTTTTCTTATCAAAATATATATTAACATTTTCACGAGTTTCATCTAATATCATCTCCGTATTTCCAAAACGAAATATTGTATTTTCAAATGCTACCGTAGCACTTATCCTTCCAAATTTAGGTACTATCAATTTTGTAGAAATAAGCGCCTTACTTCCCACAATTCCTGCACTAATATTTCTCCCAGCAGATAATATTCCACCTCTTGCAACTGAATCAGACTTCGTAAAGAGTATATCTTTCATTGCAGTTAGTTTTGAAATATACTCTCCTTTTCCCCTTATTATGATATTTCCTGTAGATTTTATTTCACATTTTTGGCAATAACCTATGCGCACATCTAATGGAATTACTATATTGTTTTCTTGATAATCTATTTCGTTATCTAATATATCAAAAAGTTTAATTAAATCATCTAAAGATTTCATCTTCGAAATGTTATATCCAAGTACTTTATTCCTAATTAAATCAACTAACCTATTTTGGGTTTTATATTTTATATTTAGTGCAACTATATTTAAAGCTAGTTTTTGAAAGTTATTGAATTTTTCTTCAGTTAAAGTTCTTATAAAATTATTAGTCTCGAACTTTGAACTTTTAAGATCTAATTCATTTATATAATCAATCATTTTGGATATAACATTTTTAAATTCAACTAATACATAATTATATTCTTTCATTTTTATATCAATTTGGCCTGATAAAATTTTTGAATTAATTGCATTTCCTAAAATAGTTATTTTTCCACCAGTAACTACATTTGAAGTATTCACATTTTTACTTACATCTAATGAACCTCCTGCACTGACAGACATGTTATCATCTATACTATCATAAACCTCTATATCTCCAGAAAATTTAATATTACAAGTACCCATGTTTACAGAATCTACACTATAAATTGAATTAACACTAACTTTTCTATTAGTTATGTGTGCTTTCCCCTCAATTAGAGATATAATATTATTATCTTGAATCTCACATCCATTTGACGTACTAATTGGAATTTTTCTAGTATATTCTCTCTCCATTACTTTTCCAAATATATCTATCCCATCTTCACCAATAATTTCTGGAATTATCGTGGCAATCTTCTCTCCTGCATTAACATTAGAAATTCTGAATAGATTTTTATAGTCAACTCTATCATTAGAGTCGGTTTTTGGAAGCATCATTTGGGTTGGCGTAAAAAATAGTACTACCTCACTTGCTATGTCTTCAACTGTTTTTTTACCCTCTGCGATCAAAATTTCTTTTTTTGATCCTTCTAAAACCAATTCTAATTCTTCTTCTTTAATTCCATACACTATACCTTTTTCTTTCAGTATTTCCTTTAGTTCAAGAATAGTAAAATGTTCGGGTTCTTTTTCAGAAAATACTTCAGTAGATATTGATAAGTTTAAAAATGAATCTCTATCCTTTAATTCATACTCAATTTCAGGTGTATACTCTACATTTACATAAGCTTTACTTTTGTCTTTAGAAACAGTCACATTTATTTCTCTACTAGATTCCGTTTTCTCACAATTACAAGTTATTTTATCATTTGAACTTACTTTATATACCTTGCAAGTTTCACATGCTTTATCATTAATATATAAATCTATATTTTCACTAGCTTTTATAGTTATAGGCTCTTCATTCGAATAATCTACTACTATTATTTTACCATTAACAACTCTAGCTCCCACTTCTTCTCCCATAATTCTTCCTCCAAATTAAACTACTCACCTAGTATATAGGTGGATTTATAAATACCTTACACTGAAAATCAATGCTTTTTAAGAATTATACCTTTTTTTAATACATTCATTAAAGTAACCTAACTAGTGTTTATTACTTTATATATAATTAAACAATATTTACTTATATTATGTAATTATATATTAAATTTCATCAAATTTCCACAAAATATTCTTAAAGTACTTCTCTAATAACAAAAAAATCCTATTTTTATAATCTAATATTAATACAATTTAAATATATATTAGCTACTATGCTCTCAGAAAGCATGAACGCCATTTTAAAAAATCTCTATTTTAATTTAAGTATTCCAGTTTCCCAAATTAAATATTTACTTAGCCAGTGCAAAAAGAACGCCCATTAATTAAGCGTTCTTTTCATCAGCAATATTTGCTTCATATTTTTAATCAACTAATCAATTATTTTTCTCTAGTCAATCCGGGCTCCATTGCTACCTAATTTATACCTATCAACTGTGATATTATAGTCCCTAGAACCATTACTGTTTAAGTAATAGTATTTTCAAGTCATTTCCTTGATCCATTTTTATCTTTATTTTGCTAGACGACGTTTTTGCGTAATATAAGTTTCTCCGATATCTATTTCATCTCATACACTCTCAATCTTAAGTGTACACATATATGGTTATCTTAATTGTGTTAGATCTATTGTAAATTCATCTCCTACTTGCTTATATTCACCATCCATCTTGCCACTTTTATCTGGATATTTAGCTGCGTAAGGAGTTAAATTTAATGTTCTTGCATCTTTATTAAGATTTCCATTAATAGTTTCTATTTTAAACAATGCTCCATCTTGCCCACTAGAAGATGCGTAAAATTCAACTTTATTACCTAAATCATCACTTCCTTTTAAACTCACATCATATACTGATTTTTTTTGAAAATTAGATATTGAAGCGTAAATTTTTTGACCTAATGCATTATCTGCATACTTTTGTAGCGTAAAATTTTGACCATTTTCAAGTGTGAATTTATTGTTAAGTAACATTTCCTTAGTATCTATTTTTAATGCATCACCATTAGTTTTAAATTCAAAATCCCAAGATCCCCTTTTTTCTTTATCATTTAATAATATAGATGAACATGAAATTTCTATCTTTAAATCTCCACTTAAGTCTGCATTCTTTAAATCATAAGCTATAACTTCTTGTGTAGTATAATCATCAATCCTCTTACCACCTCCACCTCCACCAGTACTTAATTGTTTTCCATTTACATAAATATCAATAAAAGCATGCAATGATTCATTTTTTTCTAGCTTTCTATCAGATGTTATATTATTCGAAACTGTCATTTCATTTCCATCCAATATAACTTCATTTAATTGGACTGTTATCCCATTATCAGTTATAGATTTATTTACAACAGTCTTATATTCATCTAAATCTTTTTCTATTCCTAGAAAGCCAGCTATATCCTTTACTCCAGGTAATACTAATACCCTAGATAGTGCTGATGCGCCAGAATTTGTTCCAAATATCCCAATAGTTAATATTGCAATTACGGCAGCTGCCACTAACATATTTCTTTTATGAGGTTTCTTTTTATACATTAATTTTCTAAGGTTATTTTTTATATTTTTCTTTTCTATATCAGTGAAATCTTCTTTTTCACAATTTTCTAAATCTATATTAGCTCTATTTAACATAGTATATATATCATTTTTCATACTACTCTCCTCTACTTTCTGAAAGCTTAAATATTTTTTGCATTTTTTTCTTTGCTCTAGATAATCTATTGTAAATAACATCTCTTTTAAGGCCTGTTTCTTGACTTACATCATTGATTTCTTTTTCTTCAACATATAACTTATAAAACAAGTCCCTATCATTTTCTTTTAAGCAATTTAACATTTCATTAATATCATCATCTAATTCATTTCTGATAATTTCTTCATGATTAGTATCTGGAGTGCTTATATTTAAGTCATCTATATTTTCGTATTCTAATCCTTTTAGATACTTTCTCTTATAATCTATAGACTTAAATTTAGATATTCCAGCCACCCAATTCTTAAATTCACTTTTACTTTGATCAAAACTATCAATATTATTCCAAATGCCAAGAAAGATATCATTAATACATTCATCTTGAACAGTTTTTAGATTATAAAGATGCTTCCGTACTGTACCTTTAATAATCCATCCATAATGATCAATAACATAATTTAAAGCTTTCTCATTCTTATCTCTTAATTGCAAAATAAAATTTCCTTCATCAATTTTCATCTTTTATCCGTCTTCCCATTTGTCCTTCTTTCTAACGCAAGCTTGCAGATAATATTTTTCTCTTACACTTAATACTTCGTTTATTAACTTAGTATATCTATCATAATTCAAATAAAATTTTATTATAAATTATGTCGAATTATTTATATTGAATTTCTACTAAAAATAATATAAAATAAAGTAAATCACAATATTGTAGCTATTTATTTTTTTATATTTATAGAAATCGCTTTCTATATAAAGTCCTTAAAATAATTTTATATTTTTTTATAAGTTATCTAAGTTTTCATAATTATGATTTTTTCAAATTATTGAAAAGTTAAAATTAGTAAATGGTTTATCATTAAATCACATATTTATTTATCAATAACTATGTGATAGAGTTATATTCATGGGCAATAAGTGTAAAGTAATACTAATGATTCAATGAAATCTTCAACAAAAAATAATATAACATATACTTATATATATGTTATTTATTTTTATATTTATAGAAAACGCTTTCTATAAAACATTGTAAAGTAAAGATGGGTAGCCTAATCGATATCTGATAATAATTTTAACACTTTACACAAGAAACCATATTTAAATCTATAACATAATAATTCGCGAGGAGAGATTTTTATGAATTCAAAAAATACTTTAGCATTACTTGATACCGAGGAAATTAGAAAACTTTTTGCAGATCTATATGGAGAACAAGAAGATATTATTAATAAAAATATTGATAGATATAAAACTGTACTAGAAAATTATATCAATAAATTTAATGATGGTGATATTGAACTTTTTAGCTCACCTGGTAGAACTGAAATTGGTGGAAATCATACAGATCACAATTATGGAAAGGTACTTACTGCAAGCATAAACCTTGACTGTGTATGTGTAGCAGGAAAAACAAATAATAATATTATAAATATTTATAGTGTACCTTATAATGAAACCATTTCTGTAGACGTTGAAGAAATTGAAAAAATCAAGGGTGAAAATGGATCAATTGCTTTAATTCAAGGAATTATAGCAGGCTTTAAAAGGTTTGGTTTTAAAGTAGGTGGGTTTAATGCATACGTAACTAGTAATGTAATAAGTGCAGCTGGTGTAAGCTCGTCTGCATCTTTTGAAATGTTAGTTTGTTCTATCATTAATACATTTTTTAACAATGGAGAAATTGATAAGGTAACATATGCGAGAATCGGCCAATTTGCAGAAAATTTTTACTGGAATAAACAATCTGGACTTTTAGATCAGATGGCCTGCGCAGTAGGTGGAATGATAGCAATTGATTTTAAAGATACAAAGAAGCCTGTATTTAAAAAAGTTGATTTTAGTTCATTTAATGAAAAATATTCAATTATGATAGTAAATACTGGCAAAAATCATGCAGACCTAAGTGAAGAGTATTCATCAATACCTTTTGAAATGAAATCTGTTGCAGAGCATTTTGGTGAAGAAGTTTGCAGGAATATTAGCTTACCACAGATATTAAATAATCTAGCTGAATTGAGAGATGTAGTTGGAGACAGAGCAATACTTAGAGCTATGCATTATCTTGAGGAAAATGAACGTGTAGACGGTCAGGTTAAAGCTCTAGATGAAGGTAACTTTGAAGTATTTCTAGAATTGATAAATCAGTCTGGTAATTCTTCGTGGAAATGGCTACAAAACTGTTATTCAGTATCTAACCAACGTGAACAAGGCATTCCAATTGCATTAGCTTTAACTGAAATGTTTATAAAGCGTAATGGTAGAGGTGCATGCCGTGTTCATGGTGGAGGTTTTGCAGGAGTTATTATGGCATTGATTCCAAGAGAATTAACTAATGAATATAATTCTTATATAGAAAAGTGCTTAGGCGAAGATACGGTTTTTGAAATGATAATTAGAAAATATGGAGCAGTGCATATTAATGGCTTATTAGAAAAGTAATAGCTTACTTGTGTTTAGTCACATTCAAAATCTTACCTGCCCTAATTTTAAAAGAGACTTTCTTATTAGAAGTCTCTTTTAATTTTGTAACTATTCAGCTATTTTAAGGAACATGAAAGAAAATAACAAGTCAGTATATTTGGCTTTATATTCAATTTTAATTGCTGATATCTTGACGCAATTAAAGAAAATTATCAAACTATTTTAATTGCTGTTCACTTAATAAATCAACATATTCTTTGGCTTCCTTTAATCCTAGTCCAGTAGCCACTCTATATTTTTTAATTGCTTCAATTTTTTTACCATCTAAAAGAAGAGCTTTTAATTCATCAGTTATTGTATCAGGCACTCCAACTTGTTCAGCAATCTTACTTAGAGTTAGATTCATACGTGTAACATCGCTTCGTAATTGACTAATACTAGTTGATATAGTCAGTAATGATAATCCTATTCCTATAACTACCCAAATTAATGTCTTATCCATATAAGCTCCCCCCTTAATCCTTAATAATAAATAAATTCTTTTCTATTTCTAACTTTTGTAATCTAACCTTATGAACATATTTATATTATAACATATTTTGCACAATGGTAAGGAAATAAGCCATAATGCAATATAGAAATAAGATATTAAAGGCTAAAATTTTATTATTTAAAGTAATATATTAGAGTAAAACATTTTTGAATCACAAAACCAATGTATATCTAACATGTAGTATATTGTTCTAACAAATGCAATATACTACTATAATTTAATTAACGATGGTAATTTATGATGAATTAAGTTATTAACATTTAAGAAACATAGTGCCTACAAACATGATAATCGATTTTATTAATTATGCTTATTTGCTCCAATCACTCGTACTAAGTTTATAATAGTAAAATTTCTGATTTTCAATCTCAATATTACTTATGAATTTGAACCCACATTTTTGTATTATTCTATTTGAAGGTATATTATATGTCAATGCTATTGCGTTTAATTCGAGGATATTGGTTTCCTTAAATAAATATTTTATTAATCCTTGCGCAGCTTGAGTTGTATAGCCCATACCTCTATAGTCTTTTGAAATAGCATAAGATATCTCTCTATTTGGTGGTGGCAATTCATCTTTTAAACTTGTACAACACCAGCCAATAAATTTATTTGTTTTCTTTAATATGATTCCTAAAATTAATAATTGTTGTTCAATATTAGGTAGCGCTTGTAAAAACTCTTTATTAGCCTTAATATGGCAATCTATTAGCCATTCTTTTCTTTGCTCTTTTGTAGCTATCCAATCTGGTAAAAAATCCGTTATCTCCGGCTGTAATGTAAGAGCATATAATTCATCTAAATTCTCTAATTGAAACTCTCTTAAGACTATATCTGCACATTCTATTGTAAAGATATTATTTGTAGATATATCCTCTAAATTTGTAATTTTGCTTTTAAACATAATAATTATCCTTCCTATTATTAAATAGACCAACTTTACTTTGTAATATAATCTCTTCGAGTTCAAGTTTCATATTATTATAACTTTTAAGTAGTATCTTAGCACTAATAAAATCTATTGAATTATCTACAATATGTGTTACTAACTATGTTCATTAAATGTTACAAAATATGTAACACTATATAAGTTTGATATCATATTATTTATCATCTAGAGATATTAAATATGCTTAAGATAAGAAGTTATAAAGATATCTTCTTATCTTCTCGTAAGAGTTTTTCTTTTAATAATATTAAACATTATTTAGAATGACTCACTCCTTGCGTAAGTCATTCATTTTTATACACATGAAAGTAAATAACAGACCAAAAATATGACGTCTATTCTACGTTATATACCTAAAATTGTTTTACGCTTAGTTTATCCATACTGTGGAAAATATTTTTTGGGGACTGCCCTCATATGCGTTGTATAATAATCCATATTATTTTCTATTGGAACTATCCACAAAAAATCATTTAAACACATACCTAGTGTTTGTTTTATCATTTCTATAGGAGCATAATTATTTAATCCCATATCCTTAGCTATAACGCCAATCACCTGATTATCTTCTTGTACTAATCTTGATTTTATAAAATTATATACATCCTTATCCTTTGGAATGTATTCTTTGTTTTCTTCTATTGGATATAACATATATGGCAGAGGACCATCATATTTTTTATCTAATTCAAAATTTAACTTAGGTAAATCAAGAATTCCTATTATTCTATTTTTATTTTTCACATAATAAGTTTCTGACATATTCAAACCTCCTATTTATTAACTTTTCTATCATATCTATTCTATGGGAAGTTATATGACCTTTGCTTAATAAGTCTTCACATACCTTTTTTATATTAATCTGAACATTAAGATTCAAACTAGTGGAATTTATTAATTTTATTTGTTTATATTGATTCGTTCTAAATGGTTTTGATTTAGATTTTCTATCTGCAATGTCAAATTTATTAATAAATCTTTCATCAATTGTTATATCATTAAATAAAGAACATCCATTATCAAATAGTGGACTAAATCTTAATATATTTTCATTTTCATCCCATATAAATCCGAAATTATTAAAATGTCTATCTGTATTATTTATAAGAAAATCAAATACTATCATGTCATCTATTTCACTTCTGTATTCTTGAAACTTAGTTATTAATATATTATACAAATCATTATTAATATATATTTTCTTTTAATACAAAAGTCCATTTGGCTAAAACACCCTTTTCAGTTCTAGATAAGGATATTCTTTCCATATTATTTGATAACATGGATATTTTATCGATAATTGTTTCTTCTATATCCAAATGATCAACCCCTCTATATATTATTATAGCCTAACATTTACAATGAATACAACGGATTTATCTATATCGCTTTACAATCTGATTTTATGTTAGGAGCATTAGTATATCTACATATCCAATGCTGCTAATATGTATTGTTATTTATAAGATAGATCTATAAAGTTGTTTTACTACATCCTTTTAATATATAATTACTTAAGGGGGGCGTATAGTGGATAAATTATTTAAAAGTATTATTTTTCTATTTTGGGTGTCAATTTTATTCATATTCTTTAAATACCAACTGTATAGCGATGGAGTGAACAAAATTGTTATGTTTTTAAATACATATAAAAAATATAGCGCATTATTATTTTTCATAATTGCATCTTTAAGAATTGTTACTCTTATTCCATGTACTGTTTTCATTATTATTGGAGGCATATTATTTAGTCCATTAGATGCATTTCTTTTAACTGCAATAGCTAATTTACTAAGTGAGATTTTATTGTTTTCTTTTGCTAAGTTTACTTTTGGTATGAACTATCAAAACAGACTAATAGATAAGTATCCCAAGATATACAAAATGATTAAAAAAAATAACGTAAAGATTTTAGCATTAGGGGTATCTTCTCCTATAATACCTACAGATATAATTTGCTTCTTTTCTGTTTTAACTGACATTAGTTTCAGCAAATACGTCTTAACAATATTTTTAGCTGATACGCCCGTTATTCTTTTATATACATTTTTAGGGCTTAGCATAAAATATTCCTTCTATGTATTTATTGCCATGCTTATTGCAGTTATTTTAATTAATTATTTTAATTTTAAGAAATGGCACAATCAAGTTAGTTAGTTAATTAAAGAATTAAGAGAACTTTATATTTTAAAGTTCTCTTAATTTCTATGAATTTATTTATCATTATCTCCTTATAATTCTTTTCTTTATTCTTGCTTAGAATCCCTTTTTTAGCAATTGCTACACGTTCATTATAATAATACACTTAAATATTACAAAACACGTTTGATTTCAGCTATTATTATATGTAACTGTTTTTGTTATTACTTATGTTACATTTAATCTATTTTATCCGTTACTTATAATGTTACTTACACCATATCATATTAGTAACTTTATATGTTACATATTAATTAACATAATTAGAAATACGGTTATTAACAAACATCATTGCCATTTTTTCTCTGTTTATAATACATAAGAAAGTATGGTTTTATATTTAGATGTAAATATCCATATTAGGTGATATATGTATGGATATAGTGCTTGCATAATATAAATTGAACAATTAAAATGAATAAGTCTAGATATTACTCACTAAACCATGCATTATTAAGTATCTTTATACCTTCAACAATATAACTTTCTGGCATTTCACCAAAACCAAGCATAATCATATTATTAGAATATTTTTCTGATCTTATCCAAAATATTGATACAGGATAAACTATTACACCATAATTTTTAGCTTTTATTATTATTTCTTCTTCAGATAATCCATTGTTGAATTCCAACAAGATATGCAAACCAGCATTTTTGCCATGAATAATCACTTTGTTTCCCATTAATTCATTAATCGTATGAATTAATATATCATGCTTCCTTTTATTTGCTAGACATATTTTTCTAAGATGACTCTCGAAATATCCTAACTGCATAAATTTTTGAATTACTTTCTGTTGAATTACTGGAACAGATATTTGATATCTACTGAAGAGTTTATCATATCTTTCTAACCATTCTTGCGGTAATACCATATAATTCATGCGTAAGCTTGGTGACAAAGCTTTTGAAAATGTTCCTATATATATGACATTTTCTTTTAAATCTATACTTAATATTGATGGAATAGGTCTTGAATTATATCTTAACTCACTATCATAATCATCTTCAATTATAATTCCATTTTTTCTGCTAGCCCAATCCAATAACTTTAATCTTTTTTGAATTGGCATTACTGACCCAGTTGGAAATTGATGTGAGGGTGTTATATAAACTATCTTTGCACTGCTGTCTTCCAATTCATCAAGGTTTATCCCATCCTTCTCCAAACCGATTGGAATAATATCATATCCATTGTTAATAAAAATATCTCGTGCACCAACATGCCCTGGATCTTCCAATGCTATTTGGTGAAAATCTTGCCTAAACAATTGGCATAACAAACTTAAAGTATATTCGAACCCTGGAAGAATAATTACCTGATGTGGATTACAAGAAAGACCTCTTGATTTATTTAAATATTTCATAATTTCTATTTGTAAATCCAATTCACCTTTACTGGAACTATATGAAGTCATATCTTCAGCGGTTAGTGCCGCTAAACATTTATTTGAGACTTTCCGCCATATACGTAAAGGAAAATCTAGAGCACTTAGGTTGCCATATCTGAAATTATATTTATAAGTATCATTAGAATCTACTTTAGGTCTCGTTTCTATATGTTCTTCAATATTATTAAAATCTTCGTTCTTTAATTTCGAGATTATTAGGGTATCTACTTTTAGAACAATAAATCCACTACCTGCCTTACTCTCAATATATCCTTCTGAATAAAGCTGTAAATACGCACTTTCAACTGTATTTCTGCTTACATTTAATGTTGTTGAAAGTGCTCGCGTTGAAGGAAGTTTAGTCTTTTCTAGAATTTTCGCTAAAATTATTTCTTCTTTTAATTGCTCATAAATTTGTAAATATAGAGGAACATTTGAATCACTATTTAATATGATCATATTAAAATCACCCTTCTCATAACTGTATCCTATGAAATAAACAGAATTGGCACTTTTGATAATTCCAGATTGATTGTATAATTATTTTATTAAGAAGTCAATTGGTAGTTAATAATGACTTTTTTAAATAAGGAGGAATTTATATGTTAAATGAAAAATTACTTGATGTTATTTCCCATGAAGGAGTAGTTTCTATTGTATCTTGCAATAACAATGAGGCACACGTAGTTAATACTTGGAACTCATATGTTAATACCACTGAAGACGGTAAACTATTAATACCAGCTGCTGGGATGAGAAAAACTCAAAAAAATTTAGAGCAAAATGATACAGTTATAATAACTCTAGGTAGTAAAGAGGTTATGGGGCATATGTATATGGGAGCAGGCTTCTTGATTGAAGGAATTGCAAAATTCTTAGAATCAGGTTTATCATTTGATATGATGAAAGAAAAGTTCTCTTTTTTAAGTAGAGTTCTAGAGATAACCGTTAAATCTGTAAAACAAACTATTTAGATGCCTTATGTAAATAGTAATCATACATATAAGAAAAAACTACACCATGGAACTTTTATCCATGATGTGGTTTTTTCTTATTTTATAAATATGGGGGTATTGCAAAATAGATATTAAGTTTCTATTTTGCAATACCCCCACCCCATATAAATGCACAGAATTCTTTATATTTAAATAAATTGTGTCAATTCATCATTGAATTTATCTTTGATATCTGCAATACTCTGCTACTATTGTATTCAAATACTACTAGATTGTAATCTTTATATTAATTTGGAATTATAAATTTTATACTTTATTTTTTAGATAGCCTATCTATTAATTGCAATTGGATTCCTACCTTCGCAAGGTACCCCCGTCTGACATAAACCACATCCAGACGCAAATTTGGGATTTCCTCCATACGACTCAGCTATTTTGCTTGATTCAGTACCATAAACATGTTTATAACATGTTATTTTATCATGTCCATCTTTTGATATAGCATTAACAGGGCAACGTTTAATACAAGCTCCACAAATACCTTTATTACATAGCAAACAATTTTCTGTATGATTTTTTGCTTCTCTAACATCTGGCGTAAGTTTTAATTCAGTTACAACAGAAATTAATTTTATTGCAATTCCTTTTTCAGTGATAAAAGCATCATTTATTGAAAAAGTTCCAAGCCCAGCTACGTACGCTATATGACGCTCTGACCAATTTGACGTTGGACCTGATTCTGCTACATGAATTTGAAACCATTTAGAATGATAAGGCGATAGAGTTCTATGTCCCATTTCATTTAAAAGATTCTCTAAATACTTAACAAATTCGGTAATAAATATTTCATCTCCAAATGTACGAGTTAATGCCCATTCTCTTGATCCATATGTTTTCTGTGTTCTATTGCTTTTTCTAGTCTTTTCATTTATAGGCAGTACAACACTTATAACTGTACCTCCATTATAACTACCTTCCCCAAAGGCTAACTCAAATGCTTCCTTAGGCGTAAAATGATGCTGACCAATTATTTTTTTATATTCTTGAAATAGAGGATCATCTGCAGATGCAAATTTTATAATAGGTTCATCAAAATAATGGTCATTAATTTCTTCAAACCAATTGCCTTTACTTTCTAGTACGTATTTCTTAATTTCATTTTTTATTAAATCTTTCATCTTACTACCTCCATTAATTTCACACTTTAAAAGGAATACTCCAACTGATTATTATATGTTTTCATCATAATAGTGTACATACACTATTATGGTAGAAAATTAAGGCACTAATGCCTCAATTTTAGAAAGTAATACTGTAAGAGTATTCATATCTTTCGCACCTAAATATTGTTCAATAAAATTTTGTGCTTCTAGCCAAAGTGGAGCTGCTATTTTCAGAATTTCAAGTCCTTTATTCGTAAGCTTTAGTTGACGATTTCGAGTCCCTTTTGTTGCCTCGTCCATAATAAAACCTCTATCTTCTAATGGTTTAAGATTCCTTACAATGGTAGTTCTATCTAGTCTAATTGCTAGTGCCAAACTACTCACGCTTACAGGCCCTAAAGCTTTTATATTTCTAAGTAATAAATGCTGATGTACCTTAAGCCCGCTTGATGCAATAATCTCATCATAAACTTCAGTAATTGCTTGCGAAGCTCGCCTTAGATTAATACAATTGCACACAGCTGACTCTTTATCATAAATTTTTCTATCCATCTTATCATCCTCTTCGATTTTCGTGTACTTACACTATTAAATATTATAATAATAATATTCCATTGTCAATAGCTTTACAGTGAATATTCTAAATTCTTAAATATAATTATAGTAATCATCATATGTACGCTAAAATATATAGGAATCCACCTTACAAAAAAACTTAGTACAGCTAATGCGATACTTTAAATTATATATTTCAAATTTGCTTCTATAATAATGCATTATATTTATGATTTTTTACTATACAAATTATCTATTTAACTTTTTTTATATTTATGCAACCCTACTATCCTGTTATTCTTTTCAATATAATGTGCTATATAATATGAATATATGTTAAAATATACTTAGACATAACTCTCTTATACTGACAAGGTATATCAAAGAACAAGTCAGTAGGATAATTTATTTTCGTTCATACGTCTAAGTTGATTTATTAAAAAATTTTCTAAATGGGCGATATTTATTACCTTATATTGAAAGATATACTAGCCTCATAATTGAGTATCGTATATAAAAAGAGAATATCAAAAGTATAAAATTATACACAGAAATGATAATTCGTAGGAGTGATAACGATGGATGATGATATGAAAGTTGGAATATTCAATGGAACGATTGCTACAACAAATGGTGTGTATAAGATAAGTGATATAGATGTGAATGATGCTAAAAAGCTTATATGCAAAAATGGATTTATATCTGCAATAGGACATCAATCAACTGCTGAAGCCATTTCAGACTCACTTAATATGCATATACCTATGAAGCGCATAGATTTTAAGCAACAAGTTGGACAAAAAGCAGTGGTTTTTAAATTAAAGAAAAGACCACCAGAAGGTAGTATATTATGTAGAGATGAGATAGAAAAGATAGGATATTCATTTAAGTTGATGGAAAGACTAGAATAAAATGAATTTAAGCCAAGAAAATTTAATATAATAAAAGTACTTAATAAATAGAAAAGCACATAGAGTAAAATTTTTACTCTATGTGCTCTTTCTTTAGAATGTACAATTAAATTTTTCATTGTAGAAACAATGTTCATTGTCCTTTTTGTGGGGTACAATATTTTCTTATTTGCTCTTAATAATTTCATTCCAAACATCTTCATATTTATATCCAGTAAGATTTTCAACAATTTCTTTTGTTTTTAAATCAACATCAAGTTTTGAACCATTGTTTTTCAAACGTTCAACTTCATCTACTAATATACCATGTGTTCTTTTGTTAAGTTTGAAAGTTGCAGCAAAAATTAAAGCTAATATAAGTAATGATATACACTCAATACTTGAAATATGTGCAATAAAATGTAGCTATTGCTACACTACTCTTTCTAGTGAAAGTCATGACTGCTACAAGTTAATCTATACCTATAGGTACTGTAATTTTTCTTGATTTATTTGGCATATTATTTCCCTCTTTCTTCAGTTAAATTTTTTCAATAGTTACTATTTTATTTAAATTCCAAAATATTTATTAGCATTGTCGTAACATATACCTTCAACAATCTTTTTAAGTAATTTTGTATTTGCTGGTACTTCACCATTTTCAACCCATTCGCCGATTAGATTACAAGCTATTCGCCTAAAGTATTCGTGTCTTGTATATGACAAGAAACTTCTTGAGTCAGTCAACATTCCAACAAAACGGCTTAATAATCCAAGGTTAGCTAGAGCTTTCATCTGCTCAATCATTCCATCTTTATTATCATTAAACCACCAAGCTGCACCAAATTGTATCTTTCCTGGAATTCCGTCACTTTGGAAATTTCCTATCATGGATCCTAGAACATAATTATCCTTTGGATTCAATGTATATAAAATAGTTTTTGGAAGAGAATTCTCTATTTCTAATGAATCTAAAAGTCTAGAAAGGGGGTAAGCTATACTTTCATCATTCATGGAATCAAACCCAGTATTTGGTCCTAAACTAGCAATCATCTTTGTATTATTATTTCTAAGTGCTGCAATATGAAGTTGCATTGTCCATCCAAGTTCGTGATAAAGTTTAATCATAAATCTCAATGTATAAGTTTTATATTTCTTTTCTTCTTCTATATTTATACGTTTACCTTCTAGTGCTTTTAGAAATATGGCTGTTGCTTCTTCTTTTGAAACTTCGGAATATACCACCGCTCCATCTAAACCGTGATCTGATAGCCTGCATCCAACTGAATGGAAAAATCTCATTCTTGATTCAAGCGCTTGTAAAAATTGATCATAGTTAGTAATCTTTATTTTAGATATTTGTTCTAGATCTTTTACCCATGAAAAAAAGCTATCTCCATTTATTTCGATTCCTTTATCTGGTCTAAATGTAGGCAAAACTTTTACATCAAAGCTTTCATCTTCCTTAAGTTTTATATGATACTCCAATGAATCAATAGGATCATCTGTTGTACATATAATTTTGACATTTGACTTTGTAATCAAATCTCTTACATTAAATCCTTCTCCATTAAGTAATGCATTTGCCTTTTCCCAAATTAATGGAGCGGTATCCTCGTCTAAAACATCATATATTCCAAAAAATCTTTGAAGTTCTAAATGAGTCCAATGATAAAGAGCATTACCTATAGCCATAGGCATCGTTTCTGACCAAGCTGCAAATTTTTCATAGTCACTTGCATTTCCTGTAATATATTTTTCATCTATACCATTACTTCTCATTGCTCTCCATTTGTAATGATCACCATATAACCATGCTTCAGTTAAATTGCTAAATTTTTTATTTTCATATATTTCCTTTGGATCTATATGGCAGTGGTAATCAATAATAGGCATATCTTTTGCATAGTTATGGTATAAATCTATAGCTGTTGGATTAGATAATAAGAAGTTTTCATCCATAAAATTTTTCAAGTTAATCATCCTACTTTCAAATATATTTTTTCATATAATTTTAAACTATTGTCTCTATTTTTTGATTGACTGTAGTAGTATTTCTTTATTTATGTTAACTTATCATTGCTGAATTGATAGTTATTTACAATTGTAAATATTGCACTTATTTACCTTAAGTAAAATATTTTTTTAATTTATATATATAATGTAGACGTAGCGATTTAAATGTTCTAAAGTTAGCTAAGATTGTTAATTAATATGGTTTATGTTATATTATAATTCAAGTTATATTATTTATATTTAGACATTTTTATTTATTTAATATTCTTGCTAGATAAAAATTATTTGCAATCTAAATATTTTTTTAATGTTGATCTTACAGAACCAGGTCCAGAAATCATTTCATTGAAATAATCTTCTACTTTTTTTCCAAGTCCAATATTATAAAGATTTAGACCAAAGATTTCTTCATTTGAAAGTATTGGTTTTAACTTGTCACCTACTTTTTCTGATTTACTTAACTTAATGTCTGAAACATAAGTTTTAAGTGTAGATAATAAAGGATCTGAACTAAGTTCCATAACTTTACCTTTGTCATCTATAGCCATCAAATATCTACACCAACCTGCAATAACAAGAGGTATATATTTAAGATTTTTGGGGTCCAAATCTTCTCTTTGTACATAAGATTTAATAGTTTCTCCAAATCTTATTCCAATCTTTTGAGAAGTATCAGATGCTATTCTTTGAGGCGTATCTGGAATATATGGATTTGGTAGTCTTACCTCAAGTACTTCTTTACTAAAATCTTTTGGCTTGAATATCTTAGGGTCGACAACTACTGGCATTCCTTCATCATATCCAATTTTTTCTACTAATTTTTTCAAACATGGATCTTTCATCTCATCTGCAATTAAATCAAAGTCTAACAGACATCCAAAAATTGCAAGAGCAGTATGAAGTGGATTTAAGCAAGTACATACCTTCATTTTTTCTACTCTTTCAACAGTCTCTCTATCAGTAAAAAACACACCGACTTTTTCAAGTGGCATACGACCATTTGGGAAATTATCTTCTAATACTATACTAGATATTGAGGTCCTTCTGCATTTACAAAAGGGGCAATGTAAGTATTATTTTTTGTGCAGACTATATCAGTGCTTTCAAATCCATTAGAATTTAATGTTTTTTGAACACTTCCAGAAGGTCTTGGTGTAATTTTATCTATCATACTCCATGGAAATGATACTTTCTCAGAGTTATTTATATACTTTAGAAATCTTTTTTCAACCAATCCATTATTAGCCCATTTTTCTATAATTGTATTTAATGCAGTATAAAGTTTTTCTCCATTGTGTGAACAATTATCCATACTTACAAGAGCAATGGGCAATTCTCCATTTCTATACCTTTCATACATAAGAGATGCAACTTTAGCTATAGCACTTTTAGGATTAATTAATCCATCTGATACATCTTCTTTTGAGATATTTTTTAAACTATAACCTTTTTCAGTTATTGTGAAACTTACCATGTTTAGGGATGGCTTAGAAAATATAGATTGCAGTCTTTTCCAATCATCTTTTCTTGAAGGGTCACCTGCAAAACTTTGAGCTATACTTCCTACAACTTTTTTATCTAAACTGCCATCAGGCTTCATAGTTACAAGCAAACTTAAATTATCATAAGGGGTATAAATCTTGTCTATAATTTCATAATCATAACCTTCAACTGCCACAATACCCGTATCTGCTTCACCTATATCTAATAATGTTTGTTGCAATGCTGCTATAAATCCTCTAAAAATATTTCCTGCTCCAAAATGTACCCATGTAGGGTTTTCAATGGTTAAAGCTGACATTTTGTCATGATCAAACTTTGGAAGTTCTATACCAGCTTCTTTCCATATTTCTGTTTGTTTTATACTTGACTTATTTAATTCTAATTTTACCTGTTTCATTTCTAGTCCCATCCTCTCTAAAAGTTAATTTTTCTTTGATTTTTCAAGAGTATCCCATATTCCCCAAATATACATAACTCCAAGAGCCCTGTCATAAAGTCCGTAACCTGGTCTACACTTTTCATTCCAAATATGTCTTCCATGGTCTGGTCTTGCATATCCTTTAAAGCCAATTTCATGGAAAGCTTTTACGATTTCACAAATATCTAATGAACCGTCTTGAGATCTATGAGAAGTTTCTATAAAATCACCATTTTCATAAATCCTTACATTTCTAATATGAGCAAATGCTATTTTATCTTTAAATGTTCTTATCATATCTGGTACATCATTGCTTGAATTAGCACCTAAGGCACCGGTACAGAGAGTAACACAGTTATATGGATTATCTACAGCCTTTAATAATTTTGATATATCTTTTTTATTGCTAACAATTCTAGGTAATCCAAAAACAGAATTAGGTGGATCATCTGGATGTATAGCCATTTTTATATCATTGAGTTCAGCAACTGGAATAATCTGTTCTAAAAAATACCTTAGATTTTCAAATAAGTCTTCTTGTGTTACATCTTTATAAGCTTCAAAAAGCGATGGCAAATGTTTTAATCTTTCGGGCTCCCATCCTGGCATTGTTAGTTTTGGATTTGAAGCTATTTTCGTAACCAATTCCATTGGATCCATATTTGCAATTTTAGCTCTTTCATAGAAAAGTGCATTTGATCCATCTTCTAATTCCTTATGTAAATCAGTTCTAATCCAATCAAATACAGGCATAAAATTATAGCAAATTACTTTTACACCAACTTTGCCTAATTTTTCTATTGTTTTTTTATAACTTTCAATATACTTATCTCTAGTTGGTAGTCCTAACTTAATATCCTCATGTACATTAACACTCTCAACAACTTCAATATTAAATCCATGTTTATCAGCTATTTTTTTTACTTCAAGAATTTTTTCCATAGGCCATTCTTCGCCTACTGGCATATCATGAAGCCCCCAGACAATTTCGCTAACTCCAGGTATTTGTTTTATGTCTTCAATATTTACGGTATCGTTTCCTTCCCATACCATCTAAAACCCATTTTCATATTGTATCCCTCCAAATTTATTTTTTTATTCCTATATATCGTTTACAAAAATGTGTAAAAAAATTCTCTTTAACCTTACATAATATTATGTAAGTTTAAAGAGAAGCAATTTATTCCTTAAAATAATTTAAATAATTTTGTCTTAATTGGTCTTTATCAAAATTAACCATTGTTAAATGTTTTGTCATAATGTCTTCTGCTAAGTCTGAATCCTTATTTTTTATTGCATTAGCAATACCAACATGTTGAGAATATACTTCATCCCACCTAAGATTACTTGTTAAGCTAAGTATTCTTATTCTCTGGAAATCACTTTCCATTTCGCTAATAGTAGCCCATACCATTTTTTTGTTGCACCCAGTAAAAATTAATTTATGGAATTCTTCATCCGCTTCAAATGTCTTTTCATGATCATGACTTTCAATATACATCTTTTGAAAGTTTAAATTCATTTCTAATTCTAGAATCTTTTCTTTTGGAAATTCATCGCAAGCGAGCCTTACTACAGCTCTTTCTAAGTGTTCTCTCATAAACCTTGCTTCTTCTACCAAAGATAGATCAATTAAAGAGACAACGGTTCCTTTCTGTGGATAAATACTTAATAATCCTTCCTGTGATAAACGTACAAACGCTTCTCTGACAGGAGTTCTGCTTACATCAAATTTTTCTGAAATCTCTTTTTCAGAAATACTTAGTCCTGGAACAAAATTCAAATTGATTATTTCTTTTCTTAGAAGATGATATATCCTCTTACTTGTAGAATCTTTACTTATTTCGAAAACCATACTTATTACCTCTTTTCAAATTATCATTCTACCATTCTACTATACTTGTATGGCAGTTGAAGCATAACACATTTTATTATAAATTCAAGATATATTTTAATATTTTATTTTATCTTCTCTGATCGGTTTATGATAATGTCTTAGTAGACCACATTTGATTATATCACAAAACAATCATGACTATAGTAAAATAACCTCATAAAAGAACACGAGATGAGGTGGATGTAATTAGAAAGGTGGATCTAACAATGGATGAAAATAAAAAGTACACTATTATAAAAAAACTAGTGGAAACAAACGGAAATAAGAAGAGAGCTGCATTGGAACTTAATTGCACTCCTAAACATATCAATAGACTGATACAAGATTATAAACAGCAAGGAAAAGTTTACTTCGTTCACGGAAACCATAATCACAAACCAAGTCATACTATTGATATAAAGCAAAGGAATTTAATTTTAGACATATATACTAATAAATATTCAGATGCAAATTTTACACACTTTGCTGAACTTTAAAAAAAGCATGGAAATATAAAAGTATCCACAAGCACCATTTATTCTATCCTTAAGCAGGAATTCATCCTGTCTCCTAATGCTAAACGTGCAACAAAGAAAAATGTTAAAAAGCAACTTTTAGAATTAAAAAAAGGAACTTTGTCTAAGAAAGAAATTGCTAAAATACATAACACAATTATTGCTATTGAAGATGCTCATCCTAGACGTCCACGCAGTGCATACGCGGGCGAAATGTTGCAAATGGATGCATCTTTACATTTATTGGTTCGCTAAAGGAAAGAGCCAATTACATATCGCTGATGATGATGCTACTAGCACTATTGTAGGAGCTTATTTTGATTATCAAGAAACATTGAATGGATATTACAATATACTTCATCAAATACTAATAAGTTATGGAATTCCATACATGTTTTTTACTGATAGCCATTTAATATTGGTAGTTAAAAAATATTCTCTTGTTACTATAGCACTATACTCTTTTTCTTTTGTAACTACGTAATTTTCTTTTTCTTTTTTAATTTTTTGAAATTCTTCATCGTCAAAATAATCTTTTACATCATCATCATAAAGATTTTCTTGATTTCCTTTTAATTCACCAACATAGTCTCCTTTATTTCTAATAACAGCTTCCACCGTTGATTTTTGAGTATTTAATGCATCCCATGTAACAATAGTGTCCTTTATATCTATTATTTTTAATAAATCCTTACATGAAAAATTCTATGACTATTTCATAAAAATATCTACTATCAATGTTAGAGATAATTATTCTAATAGTATCATCAGATGGTACACCATTCTCTAATTCAAGATAATTTCTTAGCCACTTTTCTTTTTTTATTCCAAAAGCCTCTATTTCAGACCATTCATTAGCCTTACTTAATACTGCAAAAAGTGTTAATATAACTCATCACTCAATTTATGTTTTATATATGATTGATCTCTAAAGTCAGGAATTTTCTCTACTCGCGCCATTAAATCTTTTATTACTATAATATCTTTTACTTTTGGAAAATCTATATCATTTTCATCAAACATTGTTTGTACTTCTTGTAGCTTTTTTGCTTTATGTATCATAAAAATAAAACTCCTTTTTATTTTTATGATACATAATTTTTGCTTATATATAAATGAAACAAATTCAATTAATGGTAAAAATTATTTTTTATAAGTTTATCCTGGAAAAAATCAATTTAATTCTTGCAGAACGTAAAATCTATAGCGGTAGCTGTGTTAAATTTATTAAGTTTTGCTCAAGGATATTGTGCTAATATATTGATTTGTTATTTTTTTATTTGACTAAACACCTGAATAAGCTGAAAACCCGCCATCAATTGGAATAACTATACCATTTACAAAGCTTGAAGCTTCTTCATTTACTAGGAAAAGAAGTGCACCAATAAGTTCTTCAGCTTCTCCAAATCTACCCATAGGAGTAGCATTTAAAATTTTATGTGAGCGCTCAGTATAGCTTCCATCTGTATTTTTAAGAAGTGCTTCATTTTGCTTTGTTACAAAAAAGCCAGGAGCTATAGCATTAACTCTTATACCTACTTTTGACATATGTACTGAAAGCCACTCCGTAAAGTTTGATACTGCAGCTTTTGCACCTGAATATGCAGGTATTTTTGTAAGTGGAGTGAAAGCATTCATTGAAGATATATTTATAATACTGCAACCTTTTCTACCAATCATATCTCTTGAAAATTCTTGTGATGGAAGTAATGTTCCAATGAAATTAAGGTCAAATACAAATCTTATTCCATCTTCATCAAGATCGAAGAATGTCACAAGGTCTTTGTTATTTTCTTTTAAATCCTCTTCGTATAAATATTCTTTAGTTGTTGTTCCTTTAGGATTGTTTCCACCAGCTCCATTTATTAAAATATCGCATGGTCCAAACTTTTCTAATACAATGTCATGAGCTTTTTTGAGGCTTGATTTGTCAAGAACATTAGCTTCAATCCCTAGCGCAATTTTACCATTAGTTACAACTTCAGCAGCCTTTTTTTTAGCATTTTCAATGCTTCTATCAAGTATTGCTACTTTTGCACCACATTCTGCAAGGGCATCAACCCAAGAGCTTCCAAGTACTCCAGCACCACCAGTTATTACTATTACTTTATTTTTTAGATCCATATTAAAAGGTAACTTCATTTTTATCTATCTCCTTATTACTTTTTTGAAGAGTTTCCCAAATTCCTGCAATATACATAGCACCTAGAGCACGATCATATAATCCATATCCAGGTCTTCCAGTTTCACCCCAAATCATTCTTCCGTGGTCAGGGCGAAGGTATCCATCAAAATTATTTTTATGAAGTACTCTCATGATCTCAACAATATCTAAAGATCCACAAGTTGAGTAGTGAGCACTTTCTTCAAAACTTCCATCTTCAAGAAGTTTTACATTTCTAACATGCATAAAGTGTATACGATCTTGACTAGAATATTTATCTACCATTTTTACAATATCATTAAAACTTGCTGATCCAAGAGAACCTGTACAGAAAGTAAGACCATTATATTTGCTGTCTACTAACTTTAGGAATCTGTCTAAATTCTTTTCATTTGTAATTATTCTTGGAAGCCCGAAGATACTGTATGGTGGGTCATCTGGATGAATTGCCATCTTTATATCACACAGTTCAGCTACAGGGATAATTTGTTTAAGGAAATATTCTAGATTTCCCCATAAAGCTTCTTCGTCTACCTTTGAATATTTTTCAAATAGATCTGAAAGTTGATCCTTTGTATAGCTTGAATCCCATCCAGGAAGTGATAATTCTCCAGTAAGAGGATCCATTTTTTCAAGTTGATCTTTATAATAAGCAAGAGCAGTTGAACCATCTTCTAAAGCTTTATCAAGTTCTGTTCTTGTCCAATCGAATACCGGCATGAAATTATAACATATTACTTTAACACCAGCTTTGGCAAGACGTCTTATATTTTCTTTATAATTTTCAATATATGTGTCTCTTGAAGGTAATCCAAGTTTGATATCTTCATGTACAGGAACACTTTCAATAACATCAAAGTTTAATCCAACACTTTCCACTTCAGCTTTTAGCTTAAGGATACTTTCGTTGTTCCATTTTTCTCCTACAGAGACATCGTAAATTGCAGTCACAATGCTGTTCATGCTTGGGATTTGTCTAATATATTGAAGCTTTACAGCATCATCTGTTCCATACCATCTAAATGATAATTTCATATTATTAATCCTCCAATTCTAAATAATCTTTTATACTTCTAATGCATATACCTTCAATAATTTCTTTAAGTAGTTTATCATCTTCTAATCCTAAGAATATTTATTAATCTTGTTTCTTTGGTATAACATTTAATTCTTTATTAATAACACTTAACAGTTCCTTTGGTATATTGAACCTCGATCTCTTAGACATACTATCTATAGTCATTAACCCTATCATAACCTGGAATTGTTGACTTTCGGCTATATCTCCAAAATATTTCTTAAATACAGCTTTTGCCTGTTCATCCTTATAAAGTTCTTCAATTGTATCAAAGGTTGAGTAATAACCATCTTTAACGGCTACCTCTTGAACATTTGTTAAATCAAACTTTTGAAACCAGTTAGTAACATGTGTTTGTTCTTCTGGCTTTTCAAGGATATAACTTTGATCCACTTCTTTAACATGCTTCAAAATAATTTCATCACTATAAGTATTTCCAGCTTTATCAAAAGCCTCTACTTTAATCTTATTTTCCCCTAGAACTAATTTAACAGCTTCAAATTTCTTCATTGGTTCATTACTATTAATTTCACTTACAAATTCATCATTTACATAAAGCTTAACAGGGTCTACATTTGAAATCACTATTATATCGTTTAATTCTTCATGTCTATTTACAAATCTGCTGCCAGCTAATTTAACAAAATGCTCTTTTGACCAATAAGCTTTACATAAATAGAACGAATCTTTTTTGAGTTTTCTGTCTATAGTTACTAGGCCTTTTTGATTTCTTCCCTTTACTCCACCTTCATTTCTAATTTCACTGCCAAAATCAAACATGGCCCATATATATCCACCTAAAACAAATTCTCGTTCATTAAAAGTTTTAAGTGCATTATTTTGGAATAGTAGCTGATATTCTTCTGTATAATCTTTTATTGTTGGATTATATGAGTGAAGTTTAGGATTAGTATCAACTCCATATTCTGTAACCATAATTGGTGTATTAGTCCTTGCCTTATGGAATTCATCCAACCTTATTGCTAAATCCTTCATTTCCTTATAGTACCATCCATAATATAAGTTATATCCAACAAAATCAGTTAATTCATTTAATGAACTTTCATTAGCTACAGAATGAATATTAGCTTGCGCTATAAATCTGCTTGAATCCAATTCTTTAGCCATAGCTGAAAGTTCTTTTACCATTTCATATATCTGTTCATTTTCTATTGCGATGGTAATTTCATTTTGAACTCCCCAACAATAAATTGAACTATGGTTATAGGCCTGCTTAATTAATCTTTCTAATTGTTCCTTAGCATTGGTATTTTTCTTATCAGAAGTGGTCGGAATACTTATAAACGGAATTTCTGCCCATACTAATAGACCTTCACGATCGCAAAGACTATAAAAATAATCATTATGTTGATAGTGAGCAAGTCTTACAGTATTAGCCCCTATCTCTTTAATGATTGACATATCTAAGTCCATATGCTCTTTAGTTAAAGCATTACCAATACCTGCAAAATCTTGATGACGACTTATACCATTAAATTTAATAGCTTTACCATTTAAGAATACGCCCTTGTCTGGAGTTATTTCTATGGTTCTAAATCCAATTTCCATCTTTCGTTCATCACATAACACTTCTTCACAATGCAATTGAGCTTCTAATTTATACAGATAAGGATTTTCTCTTCCCTGCCACAATTCTGGTTTATTTATTTCTTCTACAACTTCAAATTCCACTTCCTTTAAAACCTCAATGTCAATTTCTTTAGTAAACACTATTTTCTCTTCCTTATCTAATAATTTAAATTCAACTTTTCCAGCTTTAGCTTCATTAAATTCATTTATGATTCTTCCATTTATTTTGAGTTCAAATTTATCTTCTCCAATACTCTTTTGAGTTAAATATATTCCATCTCTACTATTATCCATTAAATCAAAATGAAGAGCATCTGTTGTGATAAGATTAACTTCACGATATATACCTCCATAAAATGAGAAATCAGCCATAAGTGGATACACATCATCATGACGACTATTATCCACAATAATTGAAATAATATTTTCTCCACATTTTAAGAAAGAATTTAGAAAAACTCTAAACATTGAGAATCCACATTCACTGCTTCCTGCCAATTGCCCATTCACATATACTTTAGAAACTAGGCTTGCAGCACCTATTTCTAAAAATATAAATTTATTTAATTCCTCGTTTGTTATATTTATTTTCTTTTGATAATAGCACTCTCCTTTAAACATCACCTCACCGCTTTGTCCATCTAAGGCATTGAAACAATGTGGCAAAGTTACAATATCACCTTTATCAACTTCTTTTCCTATATAATTCTTCCTATTTTCTTTAGTAAATAACCATTTATCATTAAAATCTATTACTTTCACAATATTATCCTCCATATATAAAATATCAAAATTAGAGATTCAACCACCACTTAAAAAGTAGTGGTCTTTATTTAAGTTTATTTATATAGTTTTTATAGTTAAAAAAAGAGTTACTTAAATTTAATCCGAAATTAATAACAATTGACATCTGTAACTTATGTTATTGATTTTCTGTCTTTTGCTCTAATTCATAAGCTTCTTTATCTGCTTTTCTAAAGAATGGATACCATACTAATGCTGATATGCCTACAAGTGCAACTTGTAATACAGCTATCTTCCAGCTTCCTTCCATTAATCCACCGAATATTATTGGCATTCCGCTCATAGGCGTCATTCCTGCAACTCTTGGAACTATACCTGAAGCTGTCAGTAAATAAGCAATAGTTAAACTAATTGCATTCATAGATACAAATGGAATTACAAACTTAAAGTTAAAAACTAAAGGTGTACCAAAAACTAATGGTTCACTAATTCCAAAAAGAGATGGTATTGCAGTTAATTTACCTAAAGTTTTATATTGTTTACTTTTAGATACAAATAGCATCAGAAGCGCAAAGCCAATTGCACTAGCTGACATTGTATACGTACTCACAAACGCTCTACCTGTTATATTAGGGAGTGCCTCTCCTGCTGCATAAGCAGTCAATTGCGCAGCATCCATTGCTGTAAGTATTGGAAGTAGAACTGAATAAATAACCAATGTTCCATGAATACCAAAGAACCATAATACTTGTGCCAATGTCCATAAAATTATTAGTGATACAATATTTCCACCAACACCTTGTAGTGGCATTTGAATAAAATTATATATGAATTGATGCATAGTTTTAAATGGAGTTGCAGCAAAAACTGCTGATACAATTAGAAATATAGTAATAGCTGCAAATCCAGGAATTAAGCTGCTAAAACTGCTAGATATAACTGGTGGTACAGTTGAAGGCATCTTAATAGTAAATCCTTTTTGCTTAATATATATGTAGACTCTAGTTGATACTAAACTTATAATAATCGCCGAAAAAATACCTGGTGCTCCTAACCACTGCATAGTAATTGTACTAACTCCTTTATCTGTAGTAAATGGCATTACTATAAAAAAGCATACTAATGCTATTAATGCTGGCACTGCACCATCTTCTTTATACTGTTTTGCATAACTGCCTGCTATAGTTACTCCAAAAACTACAGCTAAGAAATTTGTTGAAAACATTATTGCTACATTTAATGCATATGCAATTCCTGTAACAGCAATAAAACTTTTCCATGCGGGTATTTGTAAGTTTAAAAACAATGCACCAAATGCACCTAAAAGTGTAACTGGCATTGCCACCATCATTCCTCCAGAAACACCATTCGCTATCTTACTTTTTTGAATCTTATTTAAAAGTGGGGAGATTTTCTTAGATATAGCTTTTCCATCAAATTTTGACATATAAACTCCTCCTTTAATAATACTTTCTTAATGCTTTTTATTTAATTAATCTAATAATGCAAGTGCATAATTTAATACTTTTTCACCATTAAGAGTTCCATAATCCATCATATCTATAACTTCTACCTTAATTCCCTTAGGTACATATTTTTCCTTCATCTCATCTGCTAAATATTCGATTTGTGGTCCTAAAAGTAAAACTTCTGTTGGTTCCTCATATTCTTCAAATTTTGATTCTGACATAGCAATAATCTTCGCTTCAATTCCTTGTTTTTCTGCACTTTCTTGCATTCTAGCCATTAAAATACTTGTTGACATACCTGCTGCACATACTAAAGTTATATATCTCATTTCTTTATCCTCCTAAAACTTTGTTATTAATTTTATTCACATCTTTTTATCCTAGCTAATTAAATTTTTTTACTTTATTTAATAATTATTTTCTAAACTCCTCATACATTGAAACCATTTCTTTAGCTAAGTCTCTTACAGTCATAGCATTCATTAAATGATCTTGAGCATGCACCATAAGTAAACTAATTTCTACCCCTTCTCCAGCAGCTTCTTTTTGAATCAAGCTAGTTTGGAAATTATGAGCTTTATTTAAAGCTTCATTCGCTTCCTTGATTTTTTCTTTTGCTAATTCAAAATCACCTTTTTTTGCTGCTTTAATTGCTTCCATTGATTTACTTCTTGCATTCCCCCCATTTACGACTAGTTCCATAACTATTTGCTCCATTAATAATGTTTCCATTTATTCACCTTCTATTTCAATTATTTTATTTGCATCTCAATAATATATATAGCAATATCCATGCCAATATTAAAAATCAATGAAAATTATTTTTTGTTTTTATCAATCCTTGTATTTTAGCCTTCTTAGCTCAACACAAAAGAAGCTTTCAAAAAGTATTTATGTGCTTTACTTTTTGAAAACCTTTCAAAGCACATGGGCAATGTGCTTTATTTTTTTCTGCTCTTCATAGCAAACAGATTCATAAGATAACATATTTCATCATCTGAAATATAAATTGTATACTTAGTATTTAACCTTGAACATTCACTCTTTATTATTCTATATAATTCTGAATTCTCTTTTATACATGCATCTATATTTGTATATGTATCTATTACTCCATTACCACATAGTCTATCAATCATTATTGCCATATGAAGAGTTATTCCTATAATTGCATTTGATGTTAATTTTATATTTAGAAACTTAGTAACTGTTGTAATGAATCTCCTTATATCGCTAAGAACTCCTTTCCCTTCAATATTCTTTAACTGATGATCTAAAGTTTCTTCCATCTTAGTATAAACTTTTTCTCTATTTATTAAGTCTTGTATATTTTCTATACAATTACCCTCAATTACATCATCTAAGTTATATTGCATGTAATTACTTTCCAACTCAAAAGGACTAACTAAACAAAGTATTTCGTATTTATTCGATAATTTATCCAATCTGCTATATATGCTTTCTTTTCCTATAAAATTAATAGGAACAATTTCCAGAAAATTATTTTCAAATTTGAGTGTTCTTTCTAGTAATACTTTCATTGCTTTAGCACTACCTTCACCAGTAGTACATACTGTTACAATCGCTAACTTTTTTTCTTCATCTTTCTCTGGAATATAATCTAATACATTATTATCATATAAATTATTTACCTCTAAGGTATCCCTATATATTTCATCTAAGGTATACCCAATCATAGCTTTTCTAGTTGCTTCAATGCAATGTAAAGTACTTACTAATGGAATTGTCCTTGTCTTTAATTTAAATTCTTTTTCTATTTTCCCCCCAAATGTAACCAAAGACCCCATATCAACTAAGAATAAAATGTCTGATTTAATTTTATTTTTCCTTATATAATCCTTAGTGTTCTCTAATATGACCTGTGGCTTTTCTTCTATTGGTGCATTTATTCCCTTTGCATATTGTGTTCCTAAAAGTCCATTTACTGCATTAGCCATGCATGTAGCAGTTCCTTCACCATGAGCAATAATTATTACATTTACATTATTGTGTTTGTTTTTTATTTTTTCATTATTGTAAATTAAAAACATAGTTATAAATCCTGCTTCATCGATAGGAACTTCTCTATCTATTGACTCTTCTATTATCTTTAAAGCATCTATTGCAATGTTAAATTCTCTGTTATATTCTTTTCTTATTCCATTTAATTTTGGATTTTCAATTTTTTTATTTCTTTTAATTCTATCAATAGAATTACTTATATGAACAGCTAAACCATAACTTATTTGTTTATCAAGCGCTCTTTTTAATTCTGCTTCGCAAAAATTTACTACCTTTTTTATTATACTCATAATATATGGTTCTATAATATTCTCTAAATTCATGGAATTTACTTTACTATGGAACTTAATCATATAATTTTTAAAATAATCTTCTATATCGCTTTCCATTTCTTCTTCAAATTGTTTACCTTCAATACCTTTTGCTTTAAGCTCTCTTGTTTTTGATTCTAACATTTCATAAATATTAGAATCATATTCTTTTTCCTCAAAAATCATTTGCTTTTCATCTTTATCAAAAATACAATATCTGTTGTTTATATCAATTAACTTATTCCATAATTGTCTATGTTCAACTTCCTTATAGAGTCCCTCACTTATATACGGTTGCAAATCTAAGCTACTTATTTTAATATCATCTTTTCTATTAGAAAGAAAATCAGCATATGCTTTGGCACAAGTAAGCTGTATATCGGATTTCAATTGTCCTATATTATTGTGGCAATCATAAGATAAAAAAGCCTTCAGCGAATTTACAGATACTTTAATACTCTTTCCTAAACGGCCAGACTCTTCAATCATGAATTGTTTTATAAGATTAAATCTTTCTTCCATCCCCCTATTCCTTAAAGAAGGGATAGTTATTACCATTGGAATTCTCCTTGTGAACGTTTTAAGCAAAGTTGTGTTTGGATCTTCAGTTGTAGCTGTTATTATAAGTACATTTGCACTTCTTTCACTATCAGTTTCCCCAAGTCTTCTGTATACTCCTCTATCCATAAATGTAAAAAACATTTCTTGTCCCTCTGCTGGCAGTCTATGAACTTCATCTAAAAATAAAATCCCTCCATCAGCTTTCTCTAAGAGACCTTCCCTATCAAAATCTGCACCTGTATATGAGCCTTTTTTTACTCCAAACAATTGTCCAAGCAGTAATTGAGGATTATTAGCATAATCTGCACAATTAAATGTTATAAAAGGACTCTCCTTAGATTTTACTTCCATTTCGATTGCATACTTATATATCAGTCCTGCAAAAGTAGACTTACCAACGCCTGTTTCACCAAGAAGTAATATGTTCATTCCATTAGGCGGATATAATATAGCAGCCTTGGCTTGTTCTATTGCTGTATATAAACTTGGATTAGTTTCCGAAAATTTATTTATCATTGATATTCCAGATTCAACTTTTTCGTCTTGGACAGCTATAAATAAGGTTGGCTTACCTTTTACCTTAATCGCCTTTCCTTCCCTTACTAACTTATTTAAATCATTGCTTACATTCCCTCTTATGAGGTTCAAATCTTCTGCAATTTCTGTTGCAGAGCACCCCTTTGGATTTGTACTCGTTTTCTCTTTAAGCTTCATAAGAATTAATTCAATTCTCTTCATAAATCAATCCTCCTCTTTCTCAACTTTGCTCTTAATATAAACAGTCCTTTTCCTAACTTCACAACAAATTAATTTCTACATTTAGATATTATCATAATGTAATAATTTTATCTATTAGAAATGATAATATTACCATGACTGTTTTAATATTAGAATATAACAAAAATTTGAATAAGATCCTCTATATATGCTAAAGTAATTCTGAATCAAATACTATCCATCCCCAATTTGTAAAAAGACCTTTATCGTCTATAAAGCAGTGGGGTTGTTAGAAGAGCAAATTGATAGATTAAATATTGAAAAAATAAAAATAGAAGAAAATATAATACATGTAGAGAAAAAAATTAATACTTATAAGGAAATTATTGATAAAAGCGGTTCCCTAAGTAACTTAAGGAACCGCCTTTGAAACTAATATATATTAAACTTCTTTAACTATCTCATCGTAGCCTCTTCTGTATGCTCTTGGGTAAAGTGTTTTGCTTTCATCTAAGTGCCCAAGTGCAATTAGCATTACTACTGTCTTATTTTCATCAAGTCCAAATTCTTTTCTTATACCTTCAAAGTCCATACCGCTCATTGGATGAGAATCTACTCCAAGGCTTTTAGCTGCGTACATTATAGACATGGCTAGAAGCCCTGCATTACTTTCAGCAAACTTTAACTTGTTTTCCTCTGATGTACTATATAGACTATTAGCAAAACCCTGTGTATTTGCTAATTTGTCTTTATCACCACCAAGTAGTTTTAACATATCTTGCCATGTAGGGTTGGATGCATCATATCCAGTTTTATTACCTACGATAATTAAAGTAACTGGAGCTTCCAATATTTTAGGTTGACTACTTGAAAGTTTATATAATCTCTCTTTAGCTTCTTTAGATTTAACGGCTATAATTTCCCAAGGTTGAAGATTAAATGCTGATGGAGCTAATACTGCAAGGTTAATTATATTCTTAAGTAATGCATCTTCTACCCCTTTATTTGTATCAAAAAAATTAATAGATCTTCTTTCCTCAAAAACTTCTTTTAAATTCATTTAAATATCCTCCTTAATTTTTATTGCTTAAAATTATTTGTTAATAACGATTATTAATTAACTTATATTACTATAATACTATGAATTTGCTAATTTTGTCAAGTAAGAGGCTAATATTTTGCTTAACATGCTTTCTGGCGTCTTTAATACTCTGGTATTGCTAATTAAATCAATGAAAATGCTAATAAAAGGCTAAGAGTATTGCAAATCAATTTATATAAAATAAATTATGCTTTTAATCATATCAAATACAAATTATTACACAACAATTAAATAATTCTATTTAGTATAAGGCAAATGCAACTATCACTTTATCAAGGTTTGAACCTAATGGTTTTATAACTACGACATACTTTCCTCTATTTAAGAACATAGGGGGATATATACTTAGAGCTACAGTTTCAAGTTGTGCATCTATTAATTTTTGACTTGTCATTTTCTTTCATATATATTATAGTGATAAATATCAAAATTTAAAGTACTATTATTGGAATGTTATTATAATTATTTGGGAATACTTTCTAAATAGTGAGGTGATTAAATGATTTTATTTTTAATATTTTTAAGTTTAGTATTTTTAGTGGTTATAGGTACAAGCATCATTTTGTATATGGTTAGATCAACTAAGAAGATTAAAATATTGAAAAAAGAGATATCAGATGAGATGAAAATAATTAAATAGAAATAAAGCAGTAGTTCAATTTGTGTAACTACTGCTTTCCATCAACGGTAAATTCATTTCCAAGGTAACTACTTATGGGTGATTTTCCCCTCTAAATATTATGTATTATATTCCCTTATATTTCAAAATAAAGAATATCGTAGAATGACCTTCAATTTCTTATCAATGTTCATTATAAAAAATACCATATTAATAACCATCTCAGAAGTTTCTTTTAACTCTGTAAATATTCAAGCTAAACCATATCTAGTTTTATCTCTTCTATTTTAAATTAATTATCAACTGAATGCATATAAATTCACTCCTAAGTGCAATATTTTTTCCCTATATTTAAAATATCTATTGCACTTAGTATTCCATAAAATAGCCTACATAATACTATTTTAGATAAGTAAGCAAATTTGGAGCAGCACCTAATTAGTGTATAAATTCCTAAGGCACTTTCATTTTTTATCTACATTGTAATTTGATAATATATATGCTTTTAAATAAATTTAAAATAGTTATTACAATTGTAATTTATTCCATATATATAATAGTTTATATAATCATACTATAAGTAAAGCTGAATATACCTTAAATCAGTACAAATAAAGTTAATTCAGTCTTTAATTGGGAATAATTTAGGAGAATTAGTAATTGTATGTTACTATGTTAAATGTGAGTTAACTTAAAATTGAGTTAAACAAAATAAATTAGATGATGGAGAAAAATATTTTATGAAGAAAATTAAATTTTTAATAGCTACTATTTTAGTAAGTTCGATGTTATCGACAACTAGTGTTTTTGCAGCTGAAAATACTGCAATTAATCAAACGAACAATTCATCAAAGGCTACGGTACAAAATCAATGCGTACCAAACCATATGGATACTGAAATTGTAACAACATTTAATCCAAATGAAAAAATTGAAGGTAGCGAGAATAATGCATTGGCTAGTGATTTAACTGTTGATACAAAGCAAGGTAAAGATAATCTTCAAGTTAACAATTTAAGTAGTGCCAGTGAATCAGGTATTATCTCATATTTTGATATTTGGGCTGAAGCAAATACTGCATCTGGAGATAAGGCCGCTGATGGGGCTGCACATAGAACTATCCCTTTCTATACCAGTGTATCAGTTAATAATGCTTATAATGGTCAATCAATTAGTGTTAGAATATTAGATAGAGGACCATATGTAAGCGGAAGAATTTTAGATATGGCACAAGAGTCATTTTCAAAGGTTGCAGACATAAACGACGGATTATTTAATGGATCCATTAGTTGGTAAAATACATTTATAAACTTAAAAAAAAAATTATTATAATTTTAAGTTTATTAGCACTTTTATTGATTGGATATAGTCTGAGTAATATTTTTGAGAATAAAAAATCTGTTATAGCTGAATCAGCGCAAGATAAATTAATTCTATCTTTATTTTCTGCAGATAATAAAGGAAGCATGTTGTCATTAGATGTTAATAGTAAAACTGAAAATTATCTTATAACAGATAAACAAGTAGCTATTACTGGTGACTTATCGCTTGATGATTCTAAAGTAATGTATGCAGATGCATTAAATGAGTCTGACCCTTGGCAAATTTATTCATATAATGTGGCTGATGGTAAAAATATTCAGCTTACAGATACTAAGTTTGGAAAGTCTCATGTTAAAGTATCTCAAGATGATTCAGTATATTTCTTAACTTCATCTAATGGAAAAGTTAAGGTGGCTAAGATAAATACTGAAACAAAGCTGCAAGAGACAATTGATAGTGAAAATTTAGATCGAGAAGTAGATGCTTTTGATATTAAAGACAATAAATTAATTTTGTCAACTGATTCTAGTAGCTTAAGATTAAAGAACTGGTCAGAGAATAACGGAAAACAAAAACCAATGAGCCATACTATATTTCAAGTAGATCCAAATGGAGATAACTTGAAAGAAATTGCTACAGTAAAAGCTTCATTAATAGAATCTATCTCATATACTTCTAATGTTAAAAAGGTTATTATAGGTGGTTCCGATATAAACGATGATTCTGGATTTGGCATTTATGAATTGTCTTTAGATACAGGAACGATAACTACTATATTAACAGATAAGAATTTAGCAAGTATTGATGAGTCAATTGTTAGTGAAATTGCACATCCTGTCTTAGCAAAAATGTCTAAAGATGAAAGCCTTATATATTTTGCTGGAATTCCTAAAGACAGCAAGAAGGTAACTATAGCTGAGATGTCATGTTATCCAACCGCTATATTTAGCTATAATATAAGCACAAAAGAATTAAAAGAAGTATTTAATCCTAAAGTTCCAAGTTTAATATTTGATATGAACATTAAATATTAAGTATTTAATATATAAGTGTAAATAAATATTTGGTAAAACAAAATTTATTTACACTTTTTCTTATATATTCTAAAGAAATTGCCATGGGGGCAGCATCTTTAGAATATATTGAATTCTAAAATTCAATATATTTATTGGAGTATTTTTATATCTCCAGAGGAAATATCTAACTTAATCTTGTTTTTGTCATTATCTACAGTTCCTTGAAGATTGTGATTATTCTTCTTTCCTGAAATAATTATTTTGAAATCACAAGTTACATCTCCTGAACTTGATTTGGCATCATCTTAATATATTATTCCATTGTTTATATTTACGACTATTATTAAGAAGATAAGATTACATTAAATATACTATAAATTTATTTTTGGTAATGTATTATTATAGAATTAACCAGAATCCAATATTTATTTTTATTTTCAAATAACTATAGTATTATAAGAGTAAGGATGTGAGAAAAGTGCTTATACAATTTAATTTTAAGAATTTCAAGTCATTTAAAGATGATTCTAGTTTAGATATGACCGCAACTACAATTACAGAACACCCATATAATTTATTCTCTTCTGATGGTGATAAATATGTTAAAATTGCCGCTATATATGGAGCAAATGCAAGTGGTAAAAGTTCTGTTCTTGAAGCTTTTAAATTCATGCAAAATTGGATTATTTTTTCTTTTAAGACAACGGCAACTACTGAAGATATTCCAATTAAACGCTTTGCTTTTGATAGTGAAGCGCTAAAATATCCTGCTGAATTTGAAGTATTCTTTAAATATAAAAGTAACGAATATCAATATGGTTTTTCATTGGATAATACTAAAATTTTTGAAGAATGGCTTTATCTAAAGAAGGATAATATCAAAAATGAATACATTCCTTTATTTGAAAGATCTAAAACATACATAAAATGTAATTCTAAACTACTAAAAGGCGCAGAAAACTTCGCCTCTATGGTAAAAAATAAAACACTATTCCTATCTATAATTTCAAATACTAAAGTTCCTTACGCAAAGGATGTTCTTGATTGGTTTTTAGCTCCTGTTATAGACTATGGAGATATAAAGTTTGAAAGTAAATTAATGAAAAAGACCCCGCCTTTTATTGAAAACGAGCAATATCAAATGGAATTAGTTGAATTCTTAAATTCTATTAATATCAATATAGAAGGAATTATTGTAGAAAAATCTAAAGATAATGAAATTGAAATTTATACAAAACATCTAATGAAAGATAAAAAGAGTTACTATAAAATGCCACTTTCTGAAGAATCCAGTGGAACTCAAAAAATATTTATACTATTTAATTATTTACGTGGTGCCTTAAACAAGGGAATGCCAATATTTATTGATGAATTTGATGCAAAACTTCATCCATTACTTTTAAGATATATTTTAACTATGTTTCATGATGAAAATAAAAATAAAAATGGTGCTCAACTTATATATACAACTCACGATAATTATACTTTAACTAAAGATATTTTTAGACGTGATCAAATATGGTTTGTAGAAAAAGGTCTTGATTCAGTATCTCATTTATATTCCTTGTCTAGATATAAGTCAGATGATGACAAAAAGATGAAAAAAGATGATTCATATAGCAAAGATTATCTTCTTGGTAAATATGGCTCTGTTCCTATTTTAAGGGGTTATGATATGTGGAGTATGCAAGATAATAGCAGTAAATAAATTGAATATTAAATATAAAAGTCATATTTTTTAATAATATGTATACTATTAATACCAATATACTTCTAAACATTCAACACATAATATTTACACATCTCATCAGCTGCCGTCTATAAAATTTCACTTAAATACGCAAATACTGATGTATAAAAATTTAAATAGATTTTTAAAATCCTCTTTGACTTGAGAATATAAGAAGTTATAAAGATATCTTCTTATATTCTCAATAGCTATATAGATTATTAGAACTGCATAATTTAAACATTTATTTTAAATCTTGAATTTTCTAACTACACCATTTAGTTTCTCTGCCAATATGGCTTTTAAAATTTTTCATTGAATTTAGTTGAAGTATTTAAACTTGTAGAAACTTGTCTATATTTCCATCATATAATGGTTTAATTATAAATGATTGATGATTTCTTAACAAATATATTTCAGGTGAAAAATGATTTAGCTTATGAAATCATGTAAAATAATAATGAACTAAAGAGGTGGAAAAATGATAGATAATTTATTAGTAAACGTTTTATTATTCATATCCGTCACTTGTGTTATTGGCCATATTGTGAAAGATATACCAAAAGAAATAATTAACACTTTATATGGCAAGATAATATTAGGTATTGGTGGTGGACTTATTGGGATTTTATTGATGATATATACAATCCAAGTCAATGGGACTACCACATTACTAGATTTACGAGTTTTTGCAATCATGATGGTTTCTTATGTAGGTGGTATTCTACCTACTATAGTTTCAGGAATCATTATAGGGGTATATCGTGCACTAAAATTCGGTATAGATATATCATGTATTATAGCAATTTACCAAATACTACTATATATAATAAGTTTTTATATAATTGATAAAAATATTATCTCAGAATGGAAAAAGTGGCTTTTTAAAACTTTAATTGCATTGATTGCATTGACACCAACTTTCTATTATCTATTAAGCAATGTGAAAAATGTTAAAATGATATTTTTCCAATTTTCTTTAGTAACTATATTTGCAAGTATATTAGAATATTTCTTATTAGATTATGTTAATAGCTCAAATGAATTATATAGGCGATATAAAAAAGATTCTACAAAGGACTTTCTCACAGGGCTTTATAATACAAGAGAATTTAATGAAATACTTAACATGGCGTTTGGGCGGGTATTAGAAAATAAAGAAAATTTATCTTGTCTTATGATAGATATAGATCATTTTAAAAAAGTAAATGATATTTATGGACATGCTGCGGGTGATATAATCCTTAAAGAATTAGCAGATATACTAAAAAACAATTGTAGAATTTGTGATGCTGTAGGGCGAATTGGAGGTGAAGAATTTTGTGCTTTACTTTTTAATTGTCCTAAAGATCAAACTTTTGATATAGCACTTAGAATAAATAATGCTGTGCAACAACATGAATTTATTATAGGTGAAGATAAATTTATAAATATTACAGTATCTATTGGAGTTGCAATCTATCCTAATACAACATCTAATTTGAAATGTATAAAAGAAATGGCAGATATAGCGCTTTACAATGCAAAAAAAGGTGGGCGTAATAGAGTTTGTGATAGTAAATAATAATAGGAAGTGCAAATCAAATGACAATATTTAAAGTGTATTTTAGGATATAATTACATCCCCATCTCCAACTATTACAATTCTGTACTCATATTCTAGAGGTAGTAAATTATATTTTGATGATAATGGTCTCAGTCTTACCGATTGTATTACCGTTTGATTTTCGTCAAAAATAAGAACATAAACACGATCGGTAGCAGAGACATTCTGAATAGTATAAATATTATCTGGTGAAAAATTAAGGTCAGTTACTTTATAAAAACCTTCTTTAAAAGATTTAGTTTCAGCTATAGAAGTTACCATAGTCATATTAAAGGATAAACATAATACAACTAAGAGTGCAATACTAAATTTCTTCATTATGTAACCACCTTTCAATTTTATTGAGCGTAATAAATATCATAGTATAAATGTGCCGTTTGACAAAAAAGATAGAAGCCTTAAATTTAACCATAGAAAAGTTAATAAGCCAGATCTAATAATATCATTAATAAATTATTTTTAGGAGATAGATATTTCTCCATTACCAACTACTACAATTCTGTATTCAGGTTGGAGAGCTATTAGTTTGTATTTTGATGATTGAGATTTCAAGCGTATAGATTGCTGTAAATTTTGATTACCGTCAAAAATCATCACGTAAACACGATCATTAATCGAAACATTCTGAATATCATAAAGTGCAGTCGGTGAAAAATTATAATCAGATACTTTATAAAAACCCTCCTTAAAGATATTAGCTTGCGCAAAAGAGGTTACTATCATCATATTAAAGAATAAAAGTAATGAAATTAAAAATAGAATAGTGAATTTCTTCATCAATATAACCACCTTTCAATATTATTGTGCGTAATAAATTATTATAATATACGTATATTGTTACTTTATCCGCATTCACAATTAGATAGATATTAAAAACACAATACAATAGCAATATTTCTAAACAATATGCTTATTGTTGTAATTAAAACTTCATAAAACACATAGAGTAGTAGCGTATAGATTTTGAGTTATCTATATATCAAAATTTAATGTGTAGTTTACCTAATAGAAGCAATGTAAAAGCATATTAGAGAAGGAGACTAAATATATCATGGCACGCATAGGAATTGAAGTTAAAAGAAATGTTACATTAGGGAAAGAAGCTGTTGCTAAAGATAACTATATATATTTACGTGCAAGCTTTAAAAAAATTGAGTTAGATGCTACAATGCTAGATAATTATCGTCAACTATCAAACACTAAACAGCTTATTTATGAAATTAATAAATTTATTGCTAATGTTTTAGCAGGTACATTAAACAATCTAACAGAAAATCCAAACGAGCTAGAAGAAGTAGAAAAAAGACTAATAGATGCACATAAAATCATATGTGGACTAAAGGCAGTTTCAGAGGTGAGAATAGAGATGACTAACTATTAAGACATTTTCAAAAGAAACAGTTTATCAAAATGACAAAAAGGTTTTCAATATTTTATTGAAGGTCTTTTTGTTCATTAAAAGAATACTTAATTATATAATATTACATGCAGTATTTTTTAATAATAACTGTTAATTGAATAAATTACTTGACATCTCCTTCCTACAAGTATAGTCTGCGTTTACATACTATACTTGTAGGAATAATATCACTGCATTGGATGAAATAAAAATAACAGTCAATTGATCGCACTCTCAAGTTTTCTAATAAATATAGTAAAAGGAGAATAATTATGATCTCATTATTTAATAAAAAATCACTTACAGCGGCTATTGTAGCTTTATCTGTGCTACTTATGGTAGGTTGTTCAAGTGATAATGCAAATAGCCATAAAAGTAATACTGAAGATTCAACTAGTTCTGATATTAAACCAGATGTAGAAAATGATGATCCTATACTTCAGCACTATTCTATTTTATATCCTAATGGTACTGTTAACACTATGGCAAGCGATCCAGGAAGGGAATGGTAATTAATTTTCATAGTAATCTGATGTGTTTCTGAGAGAACCTGATTTCTATATATGCAAATATGTGCTACTAATACTGGAGGATACTAAAATGGTAAATAAAAAAATACTAATTGGCGTGCTGATTATAGTAATGCTTTCTTTTACAGGATGTTCGAAAGCAATTCAAAATCAGCAATTATCATCAAAAAAAACTTCTCAAGAGGGGATAAATCAACCTGAAAAGGAAATAGATCCATTAAAGGAACAAATTAAGAATATGACTCTCGAAGAAAAAATTGGGCAGATGGTTATAGTCGGACTTGATGGCTATACAATAGATGATAATACAAAAGCTATGATTGAAAATGAGCAAGTTGGTGGCTTTATTTTGTTTGGAGAAAATGTAAAAAACTCAAGTCAACTTCTCGAGCTAGTGAACTCACTAAAAAACACCAACTCAAAAAATAGATTACCATTATTTATATCTGTTGATGAAGAAGGTGGAAGAGTAAGTAGGATGCCTAATGAATTTAAAAATATTCCTGCAAACAAAATAATAGGTAAAGTAAATGATGGAAATTTTTCTTATGAAATTGGAAGCATCATTGGCAAAGAAATAAAAGAATTCGGCTTTAATATGGATTTTGCTCCTGTTTTAGATATAAATAGCAATCCTAAAAATTTGGTAATAGGGGACAGATCTTTCTCTGCAGATCCTGAAGTTGTAAGTAAACTGGGCGTGCAGACAATGAAGGGTATTCAGACAAGTGGTGTAATTCCTGTGGTAAAGCATTTTCCAGGGCATGGAGATACATCGATTGACTCTCATATAGGGTTACCATCTGTTAACAATGATCTAAATAGATTAAATGACTTTGAACTTGTTCCTTTTAATGATGCAATAAAAAATGGAGCAGACGCAGTAATGGTTGCCCACATTCTTTTGAATAAGATTGATGCACAAAATCCAGCATCCCTATCAAAAATAATAATTACCGACCTTTTAAGAAATAAATTAAATTTTAATGGAGTAGTAATTACTGATGATATGACTATGGGTGCTATTGTTAAAAACTATACTATAAATGATGCTGCTATCAAATCTGTGAATGCAGGAAGTGACATTGTTCTAGTTTGCCATGGTCACGATAATGAAGTTGGAGTTATTGATGTTTTAAAAAAAGCAGTCGAAAACGGAACTATATTGCAAGAACGGGTAGATGAAAGTGTATATAGAATTTTGAAATTAAAATACAAATATAGCCTCTCAGATAATATATTAAATTCATTTGATGTTGAGAGAATCAACACCAAAATTGATATGATATTGGATACTTACTTGAATCGGAAATAAAATCAGATTTTTAGTTTAAGTGATTATTTTAATATATCTAATTTATAAAGCATTTAAAGAGCAAAATTAGTTTGAATTATCTTTTTACATGATAATAGCAAAAAAAAAAGTGGATTACTCCTACTTATTGAGTAATCCATCCTTTTATATATATTAATTATAAAATATTTAGTAATTTAACAATATTCACATGAATTCCTTTCATCTGATACTATTTTATTATGCATTAGTGAACTTATCCCTATGCATTTCAATAAGTTCACTTATTAAATCTTTTGCTAAAATCGCATTCATTAAGTGATCTTCTGCATGCATTAAAAGTAAAGAAAATTCTTGCTTTTTACCAGCAGCTTCTTCTTGAATCAGACTGGTCTGTATATTATGCACCTGTGAAAGCTCTTCTTTAGCTTGTTTCATAAGTAAAGTAGCTCCATCAAAATCACCATTTTTTGCTAAATGCAATGCTTCAAAACAAGCAGAACGTGAATTACCTGCATGACTTATTATACTAAAAACTATTTCTTCTAAAGCATACTTCTACTGCAAAAATAGAAACTAATATAGCTGTAAAAAGTCCTTCTGCTCCAAATTTACTCGTATCTAATTGAAGATCATCTGTAATTTGTGTTAAAAGAAATGCTACAAAAGATATAACAGCCCTGGTAATTGGATCTAATTTATAGCTTTTAGCTAAATGATACCCTATTCCTATAGATGCTAAAACTCCTAAAACTCCAAATGTACAAGTTACAGCGACATTCATCATAGGGCCAAGTTCACCGATAAAGTCTGCCCACCAAGCAAATGGTAGATTGCCTAAAATAAGAAATATACTTCCTACAATAATAAAGGGAATAGTAATGGCGTTAAAATAACATATAATAGACATAAAAAAGTAATTGATAAATTACTTTTTTAGTAATATAATAACCTTATAATGGAAAATAACACAAAAAATATGTTATATACACCTTATACGAGATATTAAATGGAGGTATTGATTAAATGATTTTAGCAGTAGACCTAGGAAATTATAATATTAAGACAAGTGAGGATATTATATTTAGTAGTAGATTTGTTATAGGTGGAGATTTTGCACCACTTAATGAAGAATCCATAGAATATGATGGTATATTTTATACTTTAGAAAAAGGGGAATTTGATAATAGATATAACAAATCAGAAAAAAAATATCTACCAAACTTACTTTATGCAATTGGGAAAAGCACAAATTACAATGAAATAGATTTAGTATTAGGAGTACCTCTTGATAATCTAGACATAAAAGAGAAATTTAAAGCTGATTTGAAAGGAAAGACTTTTAAATTTAAAATCAATGAAAAAGACAGAGAAATTAGGATAAATAAAGTTGCAACTATTGCAGAAGGCGTAAGCAGTTTTTATACACTATCTTCTATGGACAGGCAGAAAGAATTAATAATAATTGATATTGGTGGAAGAACAACGAATGTCGTAACTTTCATAAATGGAAAGGTTGAAAAGAAGTTTACTATAAGTAAAGGCACCATTGATCTATATGATTCAATTAAAACTAGAATAAATGCAACAGGCAATAATTATAAAGTAGAAGAAATGGAAAGATTAATTAGGAAAAATTTATTTGAAAGATTAGATGAAGATAAAAGGCAATTTTTAAATTCAATAATGAATGAGATAGAATTTAAATTAAAAATAGAGACTTATGAAATATTTTTTACGGGAGGCGGTAGTATAGAATTAGGTGAAGTTATAAGGAGTACTATATCGAAACCGAGATTTGTTATAAATGCATTATATAGTAATTGTTTAGGTAATAAAAGAGTAGTAACTCAAAAATGGAGTGTTTAAAATGCCTGATAATGAAAATATAAAAAGAATAGGTTTATATTTTAATTTAGAAGATGAAGAAGAAAAATTAATGTTTACCTATATAAGTAAAAGGAAGAAAAGTCGATATATAAAAAATTTAATTTTAAATGACATAAAAGAAAATAATCTTAGAGAACCTATACTAAAGAAAAAAGAAGATACTCTAAATGATTGTAATTTAGATATGCCAGAAATAGATTTAGATGATTAATAGAGAACTCTATGCTAGTTAAAGAAAAATAGTTCACTATAAAAAATATATAAAAGAGGACGTTGCAAAATAGAAATCAAATTTTTATTTTGCAACGTCCTCTTTATATGAGCGATATAAATATTATAAAACATGCTTTGCTTATGTTTTACATATCTAAGTATTTTTGCATAAAAGAGATATTTTATTATATTAAATATTTGACAGATGCATTTTAGAGAACAATATAATTATAAATCATAAAATTACTTGTATATATGCTCTCTAGTCCATGGCAAATCATTATTTAAACCTTTAGTAAATAGAATTTGGTGAATGCTAATATTTCCACAATTAAATGATGCCGCACAAGCATTTAAGTATAATCTCCACATTCTTATAAAAGTTTCATCCTTAGTTTTGGATATTTCAGACAGTGAATTTTCAAAATTTATTACCCAATGCTCTAAAGTTCTTCCATAATGCCTTCTGAGATTTTCTACATCAAGCACTTCAAATTTTTTATCTGCAATATTAGATATTAATTCTTTAAATACGGGGATATATCCTCCTGGGAAAATATATTTATCTATCCAGGTGTTTGTCCCACCTTCATCGATATCTGTTATGCAATGAAGCAAAGATACACCTTTTGTATTTAATAAAGTATCTATTGTAGCGAAATAATCTGTAATATTATCTTTTCCTACATGTTCAAGCATTCCTACGCTAACTATCCTATCAAATTTTCTGTTTTTTAGTTCTCTATAATCTAAAAGCTGAACTTCGACAAAATCACTTAACCCTTCAAATTTTATTCTTTCATTAACCTTTTCAAACTGTTCAGAGCTTAAAGTTATTCCCATAGCCTTTACTTTATATTCCTTTGCAGCAGCAATGATTAATTCACCCCAACCACAACCTATATCAAGTAATGTATCTCCTTCATTTAAACATAACTTTTTTAAGATATGTTCTACTTTATTTTTTTGAGCTTTACCTAGAGAATCGTTAGGAGACTTAAAGTATCCACAAGAATAAGTCATTGTATCATCTAACCACAGTCTGTAAAAATCATTCCCAATATCATAATGATGTTGGATGTTATCTTTATTATTTTTAGCACTATGCACCATTTTCTTAACTAAAGCTGCATATTTGCTACTATTACTTAAAAAACTTTCTTTGTTATTATACAACGATTCTATAACATCCTGTATGCTTCCTTGTATATCTAATTTTTTACTCATGTAAGCTTCGCCCAAAGCCATAGAAGGATCATTAATAATATCCGCTTTAGCAATAGGTTCATTTAAAATTATCTCAAATTTACTCTTTCCTTCACCATATTTCTTTATTTCTCCATCCCAAAATTTAACATCAAAAGGATCAGAGAATGAATCTTTAAATAATGTTTTATAAAATAATTTATCTATAATCATAAATTTTTTCCTCTTTCTATTTTAATTATAGTACTGAAGTGCAAAGTTGTACTTATTCATTCATCCTAATAAAGCTAGATATTAACTAAGAACTTTAAGATATAAATGTAATTTATATGGTGGGTATCTATATTTTCTTGCTATATAGGAAATAGCTTGCGGAACTGGCTATGGATAACAGTTATACTCGACTGCAGGGAGATTTCGTTCTTCAATAAATTTTCTAATATTTTCAGTGCAATAAAAAGTAAGCTTATTCATCATAGGAATAGCACCAATTAAGTTTTCAATGCTCTCAGCTAGAATTTTTATAATAAAAGCTGCAATAGATTAATTTTTAACTTAGACATATCTACATGTTATTTTTTGATTATACCTTATTTCCTGCCAATGCATATAAATAAAATAATTCCTCCTTGTATATTAATAGCGATGCATATTAGCCAGCAGTGTCTGCCGAGTTTATATTGCTGGAATTATAATACTATCTTTTAGGATTAAATTCCCAATTTTCTATTTTCTAAATAATTTCACATAAAGAACTTTTTTATGATAAGTAATGAATAAAATACCATTGTACTATAGTACTGAATTTATTATACTATAGTATAAATATTGATTCAAATAGAAAATTTTTTATTATTTTAAACTTCCCTTATATGTTACAATTAGGACAGCGGAAAAGAGTAAAGCACATGAAAGAAAATAGATTAGCATGCTGACTCGTTATTTTTTTGAATGTGCCAAAGTTTGTACACATAAGTGGACCCTGTAAATAATATAGACGAAAGAGGTTAGTAATGTGACGGATATCGACGCGGATATATGCAGCACACCAATTAAGACACATACGCGGATTTTACAGTGTGCATTAGAGCTTATTAAGAAATATGGGTATAATAAAGTGACTATTCCATGTATATGTAAAGCTGCTGGTATCACGAAAAGTGCATTTTATTATCACTATCATTCCAAGGATGATTTAATTGGTGATTTTATCGATCAATTAGGGTATAGTGTAAAGGATTCATATTCTCAAATTCTACTGCAAGAAACCTATATCAAACAAATATTTGCAATATTCAATATTCTTTTTGAAGGTAATATTGCAGCAGGTCCAGCTATTGTAAAACAAGTATTTATCTCGTATTTAAATACGGGGAATCATCTGTATTTTCCTAGATCTGCCGCTTCATGGGATATCATAGTGAAATTATTAGGAAAAGCTCAAGAAGCAGGGCAAATTAAAAATGATAGCGCTCCTGAGGATATTGCAGAGTCTGCATTTGAGTTGCTGCGTGGGGTTCTTGTCACATGGGCAATTGAGAATGGGAGATTTGACTTAGAGGGTATCAGTAACAGGATTCTGGTTACCTTGCTTTTACCGACAGAAGGATATGAGTTGTAAAATATAGTCTGTTTTTCTGAAGAAGCGATAAGATATTGATGTATTATCATTAAAATAGGGTCGTGATTTACATAAGGCACAATCAAAAAAATAACAAGTCCATCTTCCAAGCCTATTTCCCATCATGCTGTGTCAGAAGATTGCCATGATGAAAAATAATCATGGTATTTGAGACTTGTTATTTTCTTTCATGTGTCTAATATGCAGCTCTAGTTCATAAACGGTAGAAATAACTTTTAAGGAGGCGAATATTATGCAAAATAAACATAGTAAACTTTTAACTATCATTAGTAGAATATTTTTTATGATATTAGGTTCCACTTTAGTATCGATAGGTCTTGAGATATTCTTAATACCTAATAATATAATTGATGGTGGAATGACTGGAATATCTATTATGGCGAGCTATTTAACAAAAGCTGAACTAGGATTATTTATATTTATACTTAACTTACCATTTGTTGTTGTAGGTTACAGGCAAATTGGAAAGACATTTGCTCTTTCAACTATATTCTCAGTACTATGTTTGTCAATTGGTGTAACATTACTTCATCCTGTCCCTGGTATAACACAAGATATACTTTTGGCAACCATATTTGGTGGAATTATAATGGGAGTAGGAGTGGGACTGATTATAAGAAATGGTGGTTCATTAGATGGAACTGAAATCATTGCTATAATACTAGAAAAAAGAAGTGTATTTTCTATTGGAGAAATAGTTATGTTCTTTAATCTTTTTATATTAGGAAGTTCAGGTTTCATATTCGGATGGGATAGAGCAATGTATTCCTTAATAGCTTATTTTATTGCTTTTAAGACAATAGACATAACTGTTGAAGGACTTAATGAGTCAAAGGCAGTAATTATTGTATCAGAAAAAAATGAGGAAATTTCTGAAGCAATTATGGCGAGGCTTGGCAGGGGTATTACTTTATTAGATGGAAAAGGCGCTTACAGTGGTACTAAGACAAATGTTATATATGTGGTTTTATCAAGGCTTGAGATAGCAAAATTAAAGAATATTGTACATGGTTTTGATGAAGGTGCATTAATTACAATTACAAGTGTTGAAGGTACTGGAAAAAGCTATAAAAAGAAAGCTATACATTAAACCCTAGAATTTTTTATATAATCTTAAATATCAGTAATTAAAGGTAAATGTAAAAAATACCGTATTATTCAAAAGGATTTACGGTATTTTTCTATAAGCATTCCAAAGAAGATGAACTATGTCAAATCATTTTCCTCCCATTCATACTATTTAAATTTATTTATAGTATATATGAATTAGTTAAAAATGCAAATGTAGTAACATATATTGCTAATGGAAAATTTCTATTTAGAAAATGGAGTTAAAACAACATACAATAAACATAAAAAATAATTAATAAATTAATTTTATGTTTATATAATAAATTTATAACTTAAAAATAACATAAATAATACGTTGTAATTATCTTAGCAGACACTGATGTCTTAAAATAATGATTTTCGTAAATAAAATAAAAGAGTTGTATATATTATGTATAACTTATATATTAGTTATATTAAATAAAAGGTTATGCCAGAACCTTAAAAGGCAAGTGGAGAAAATACTATGAGTGAATTATTAAAAGCAATTACTGATAAACTAGATGCAAAAGCACTGAAATTTGGATTTAAAGGAACTGAAAGTGTTCACGTATCTTTAATACTTACAGAAGATGAACAGAAAGAATTTTTAGGAATGAAGTGGGATGCGCATTACACTTACGAAATTAAAAACAATGTGTTACATATAAATTATAAAGAAGATTTAGAAATTTATTGTGAGGACTTAGAAGAAAAATTCAATATAACAAAATTAGAAAAAAGATTTGGAAAGTTTACATATGAAGACAAAGCAATATATGAAATTGAAGCATCGTTTGCAGATAGAACAAATGATGGACCTATATATAGAGCACATGCAATTGATGAAGACGGAACATTATATTTTATAATATGGAAACAATATGACCAAGATGCAAAAAATGGAGTCTTTATAAATGAAGATGGTAACATAATGGGCAATTTATCAGATCGTTCAAATGCCTGTAATTGGGATGATTACAAAATTGAAAAAGTTTTATTCTAATATACATATAAAAACATTTTATTCTAAGCTACAGAACGTGTACCATTAAAGTTACACCTTTTGTAGCTTTTTAAATTATTCAAAAACTTATGATATTTTCAAAATTATATTTGTTCTAAGAAGATAAGAAGTTATCAATATATCTTCTTACATTTCTGTTTATTTTTTATTAAATCGCATTGTAGTATGATTACTTCTAAGCATGTAGGTCGGCTGAGTAATTAATAAATAATGGATATCTGAGATTAAACACTATAGTGTTTATATATGCTACAATAAATATATATTTTATCGACTTCTAGGGCTATTGAAGGATTTAAATTATAAATACGTATCTGAAATAATTCTCTCATGTGCAGTTGATGCAAGCATATGTATAGTTTTGTACTTAGAAAGTTAATAGCAACGAAGGATAAAGTGCTTAATGACTTACTAAATGCAATACTTAAAAATAAATATGTTGTAAATAGAGTCAAAGTAATGAATAATATGAGCAAGTTTAACAAGGTATCAAATATTAAGTAAATTAATAGAGACGCTATAGATATTTATAAAGGAGAAATTATATGAAATTTGTTAAAGAAATTCCAGCAACAGATGAAAAATTATCAGAGAAGTTAGTATCTGAAGGTTGGAAAAAAATAAAAGAACCTAAGAATCTATTGACTGCTACTTTAGCATCTATACCATTTATGATTATAAATGGTATATGTGCTATATTAATTACTATTAGATCTAGCAACCCTATAGTAAACATTTTTAATAATGGTTCTTTTTCTGTGACCATAAAGATTTTGGATATAATATATTTTGTAATAGCATCATTTATATTAATTATATTACATGAATTAATTCATATGATATTTATTCCTAACTTTATAAAATCAGATAAAGTCTATATAGGGATTACGTTAAATGGTGGATTTGTAGATACGACAGAAAAAATATCAAAAATTAGATTTATCATAATTTCAGTTATGCCACTGATTATATTATCTGTTGTCTTTCCACTTATTTTAGGAGTTTGTAATGCTCTAGGTGGTTTCATTATGTTTTTAATTATTGTTAATGCAGCAGCTTCCTCTGTAGATATTTTAAATGTATTTCTTATTCTATTTCAAGCTCCAAAAAATAGTCATATTATAAATAATGGATTTGAAACATATATTAAATAAATTAATAATTTATAATATAAGTAGGAGCTATAAGCTAGAAATATTTTAAAATGAAGGTAAAGTTACTCAAATCTCATTTGATTTAAAACAATATAATTTTAAATTCTAAAAATATATATGTGTGTTAACGATTAAAAAATGTAAAAATAAAAAGGCACTAGCTAAAGTGCCTTTTAAGAAATAAATCCTTCTCCATCACCAAGCATTACAATCCTGTAATTTGGTTTTAGTGGTACTAAATTATATTTTGTTGAGTTAGGCGCTAATCGTATATATTGTAGTCCGATTTGATTTTCGTCAAAAATAAGTACATATACACCATCTTTAGAAGAAATATTTTGAACACTATAACTATTATTTGCTGAAAGATTAAAATCACTTACTTTATAAACACCTTCTTTAAAGACATTGGTTGGGGACGCAAATGTTATGATACCTATATTAAATGATACAAATATAAAAAATATTATTATTATAGCAAGTTTCTTCATTATGTAACCACCTTTCAACTATATTTTGCACAATAAAGATCGGAATATACGTATTTTTTTATGAAAGCACGTATGAACTTAAAGTTAAAAATATATGAAAGAAGTAAAGATTTTAATTATTTTTTAGTATTCCAAAATCCACAAATGGATAAAATATAAATTGAGCTTTTCCTTTTATATCAGAGCTATCTATGTAAGGATTTACCCATAATCTCGCATCTTTTGATACAGGCCTGTTATCTCCCAAAAAAAAATATTTTCCATTTGGAACATCAAATGTTCCATTATATTTATCTTTATTTTTTACATAATCTTCTTGTAATAGTTCCCCGTTTACGGATACTAATCCATTTTTTATTTCTACTTTATCCCCTGGGAGTCCTATTAGTCTTTTTATTAGCGTTTCACTAAATTCTTGAGAATAAAATACAATTGTATCTCCTCTCTTGAGATTATTCAAATCAAATATTTTACTTACCAGTAATTTATCATCTTTATTTATAGTTGGAATCATTGAACCTGTCGGCACATATATATTAAAAAATATATATGTTTTCACTAAAAATGCAATAATTAGAGCACTAACTATTGGTATCACCCAATCTATAAAAATTTTATTTTTCTTTATTTTTCTTTTATTGCTTTTTTCCAAATAGGCACCTCCTAAAATTAAGATTAACTTGACTTTTTTATGGGCCAATCATAGTTCGCTCATATACTAATTATACTTGAATCATCACTTTTTATTTAGTGGATTAGCATTGATTGCTTTCCTTATACTTTCATCATCTACATGAGTGTAAATAGTTGTGTTAGCTATATTCTTATGTCCTAAAATTTGTTGAATGGTTCTTATATCAACATTTCCATATTTATATAAAAGTGTAGCGGCAGTATGTCTTAATTTATGTGTTGTATACTTATGCGTATCAAGACCTGCACTACCGATACATTTCTTCACGATGTATTGTATCTCTCTTTTAGATAGTTGATTTTTTCTTTCAGATAAAAACAAAAACTTATTTTTATCATTTCTCCGCGCGTCTAAATATATATATAGAGACTCCAAGCACTTATCATTTAAATAAATTGTCCTATCCTTATCGCCTTTTCCCCTAACTACTAAAATATCATCCCTTATATCTAAAATTTTAATATTGAAAAGTTCTGAAAGTCTTAGACCACAATTTAAAAATAAAGTAACTATGCAAAAATTTCTATCTCTATTTCTGCCATCTATACTAGATAGTAATTTTTCTGCTTGTTCTAATGTTAAATAATTAATTTGTTTATTTGCTTGTTTCGGTGATTCGAGCTCTCTACATGGATTATACGCAATTATCCTTATTTTAGTTTCACAGTAATTGAAAAATGACTTTGCAGTAGCAATTTTACGTGCTCTAGTGGATGCGTTATTTTCTCTTTCATTTTTAACATAACCTAAGAAGCTATATAGATCTTTAAGATTTATTTCATTTATAAACTTTTCATTAACTTCAATATCCTTAAATTTATCTTTGAGTTTAAGAAAATCTACTAAAAGCATTAAGTCTAATTTATAAGCGTAAATTGTACTATTAGCTCTGCCCTGAATAACTGACAAATAATCTAAGTAACTTTGAATTATCTCTGGAATCTCTTTATTCATTTATTCTCACTTTCCTATTCAATTTACAATTGTCTTTAATTATTATTCTACAAATTAATTTCTGACTCTTGTGATTTAATTCTCACACATATATCCTTAGTATAACATATTAATTAACACATCGTCACTTCTTTAAATTACTAGATATAACAAGGGATAGACGCAATATTTATATAATATAAATATTATAAATTTATCAGATGGAGATGCCTTTTAAAAAATTGTCCAAGTACAATAAATTAGAGTTTATTGTATGGCAATATCTATTAATTACGAGTAAAACAATATCTTTTTACATTATAGTTAAATATTTAACACAATATGAGTAAAATATATTTATAAATACTCTTATACGGCATTAAATAAGAGAAATATACTGATATAGTCGTAAATAATGGTAAAAGATTGTTTGACATTTAACAAACAATGTAGGACAATAGTACAATAAACTTTACCACAAAAAGTGCAAAGCTAATTTATCAAACGTATACACAATTAATATATTTCAAAATTGATACTTATTAAATTTATTTAAAGAGGTGGATATTAATGAAAGTAACAAATACTCTAGAACTAATGGAAAAATTACAACAAGTAAAGAATGCACAAAAAGAATTTTCAACTTACACACAAGAACAGGTGGATGAAATTTTTAGACAAGCAGCTATGGAAGTGGCAAATTACAGAATAAGCTTGGCGAAGATGGCTGTAGAAGAAACAGATATGGGAATATTAGAAGACAAGATTATTAAAAATCATTTTGCTTCAGAATATATATACAATAAGTACAAAGATGAAAAAACTTGTGGAGTTATAGAAAGGGATGAAGCTTTTGGTATGACTAAAATTGCAGAACCAATAGGGGTTATTGCAGCTATTATTCCAACAACTAATCCAACTTCAACAGCTATTTTCAAGACTTTAATAGCTTTAAAAACTAGAAACGGTATAATAATAGCTCCACATCCAAGAGCAAAAAAATCAACTATAGCTGCAGCTAAAATAGTTCTTGATGCAGCAGTTAAAGCTGGTGCTCCAAAAGGAATAATAGGATGGATAGATGAACCTTCAGTTGAACTTTCACAGATTTTAATGAGAGAAGCAGATATAACCCTTGCCACAGGAGGACCTGGAATGGTTAAAGCTGCTTATTCATCAGGCAAGCCGGCATTAGGCGTTGGCCCTGGTAATACCCCGGTTATAATTGATGAAAGTGCTGATATAAAGATGGCTGTAAGCTCAATACTTCTTTCAAAAACTTTCGATAATGGCCTTATCTGTGCTTCGGAACAGTCAATAATAGCATTAGATTTAGTATATGATAAAGTCATATGTGAACTTAACAAAAGAGGTGCATATATACTTAATGCAGAAGAACGAGATAAAGTCAGAAAAACAATCTTTATAAATGGAAAAATAAATGGAAAAATCGTTGGGCAATCAGCTTATAAAATAGCTGAAATGGCAGGGATTAATGTTCCAGAAACAGCTAAGGTGCTTATTGGAGAAGCAGAATCCGTTGGAGTAGAAGAACCTTTTGCACATGAAAAGTTGTCTCCTGTACTTGGTATGTATAGGGCCAAAAATTTTGATGATGCAATAGAACATGCAAAAAGACTTCTTGAATTAGGAGGACTTGGACATACATCAGTATTGTATGTAAATTCAATAACAGAAAGAAAAAAAATAGATAAGTTTGGCGCCTCCATGAAGACAGTAAGGACTTTTATTAACATGCCTGCATCGCAGGGTGCTAACGGAGATCTATATAACTTTAAAATAGCTCCTTCTTTCACATTAGGTTGCGGTTCTTGGGGCGGGAATTCTATATCAGAAAATATTGCACCTAAACATCTATTAAACATTAAAAGTTTAGCTGAGAGGAGAGAGAATATGCTTTGGTTTAGAGTTCCTAAAAAAATCTACTTTAAATATGGATGCCTTGGATTCGCATTAAGAGAATTAAAAGATATGAATAAAAAGAGAGCCTTTATAGTAACCGATAAAGTTCTTCAAGAATTAGGATATGTCGATAATATTACAAGTGTACTTGAAGAAATAGGAATTAGCTATAAGGTATTCGCAGAAGTAGAGTCAGATCCAACATTAGCTACAGCAAAAAAAGGTGTTAAAGAAATGCTTAGCTTTGAACCTGACACTATTATATCAATTGGCGGCGGTTCACCTATGGATGCAGCTAAAATCATGTGGGTATTATATGAACATCCAAAAGAAAAATTTGAAGACCTTGCTATGAGATTTATGGATATAAGAAAGAGGTTGTATTCATTCCCAAAATTAGGCGTAAAAGCTATGATGGTTGCAATACCAACAACAGCTGGTACCGGATCAGAAGTTACACCCTTTGCAGTTATAACTGATGAAAAATCTGGAGCTAAGTATCCATTAGCAGACTATGAACTAACTCCAGATATGGCTATAATTGATGCAAAATTAATGATGAATATGCCAAAGAGTCTAACCGCAGCAACTGGAATAGATGCATTAATTCATGGTATAGAAGCTTATGTATCAGTGCTTGCATCAGAATACACTAATGGACTTGCACTAGAAGCAATAAGGCTAATATTCAAATACTTACCTGAAGCCTATAAAGAAGGCGCAACTAATGTAAAAGCAAGAGAAAAGATGGCACATGCATCAACTACAGCAGGTATGGCCTTTGCTAATGCATTCCTCGGAGTATGTCACTCAATGGCACACAAACTAGGTGCGGAACATCATATAGCACATGGCGTTGCTAATGCAGTATTAATTAGTGAAGTTATAAGGTTCAATGCAGTTGATGATCCATTAAAGCAAACTGCATTCCCACAATACAAATATCCAAATATTAAGTGGAGATATGCTAGAATTGCTGACTACTTAAACTTAGGTGGTAGCACGGAAGATGAAAAGGTTGAATTATTAATTAAAGCTATAGAAGAATTAAAAGTAACCTTAGATTTACCAAAGAGTATTAAAGAAATGGGAATTACACAGAATAAATTCTATTCAACTCTTGATGATATGTCAGAAAAAGCGTTTGATGATCAGTGTACAGGAGCAAACCCAAGATATCCATTGATAAGTGAAATTAAACAAATGTATATAAATGCTTTTGATAAAGCTGAATAGTTGATTTAAATAAGAGTTATACTATAATATAGAGAAAAATAAATATTTCATTTTTGAATAGAGAATACAAATATATAGTTTTTGTGTGATTATAGTATCTATAATTAGAAGTCTACGTTATATCAAGTATGGTAAATGGTATAACGTAGACTTTTTAGTATATAAATTAATCTACATCTAGTCTGTATATAAAAATACACTACTAAAAATATAAAAGTTTAATTTAGAATTATTTCAGCTAATGATCTTTTAGGTACATGATGAATTACATTTTCATCTCTCCAATATTTAACATCTAAAGATAAATTCATTTCATCAATAACAACTTTTTCCTTAGGTTTTCCTAAAGCTATGACTAAGCTTATCTCATAATTTTCATCTATGTTAAGAACAGTTGCTAATTCTTTTTTATCTATATTGCCAAGCATGCACCCACCTAAACCTTTTTCTATAGCTCCAAGTAGTATGCTTTGAGCAGATATACCTATATCTAAAGCTGGATTTTTACTAATAGATAAATCATTAACGATAACTATATATGCACTTGGTTTTTCTCCTTCTTCAGGACCATTCCAATCTTTTAAATAACCCGCCCATCCTAATGTTTTAAAGATACCCTCATTTTTAATAAGCTCGTTAGATATAATATATTTCAATGGTTGAAGATTTGCAGCTGAAGCTGATAACCTGGCAAGGTCAATCAGCTCTTTTATAATATCTATTTCTATTATTTCATCTTGATAAAATCTTCTATAAGATCTATTTCTTAAAACTAAATCTTTAATCATTTTGCGCCTCCATAAATTAATACTTATTATAAATAGTATAGTAATAAAAAAAATATATATCAAGCAAAATATAAACTGAACAGGATAAACTTATAAAAGTTTATCCTACACTATTCAAATGTTCATTGTAAATTTTTTACTTATACAGTGCGTTTTTTATGTCGGCAACATTTAATATTGGTAGTTAAAAAATATTCTCTTGTTACTACAGCACTATGCTCTTTTACTTTTGAAAAATCTATATCATTTTCATTAAACATTGTTTGTAGTTCCTGTAGCTTTTTTGCTTTTCGTGCCATAAAAATAAAACTCCTTTTTATTTTTATGATACATAATTTTTGCTCATATAGAAATGCAACAAATTCAATTAATAGTAAAAATTATTTTTTATAAGTTTATCCTGATGATTTGCTACATTGACAAAAAGAAATCAGTATGATAATATATATTTATTAAGAAACCGATTTCAAATTATTCTAATTATAGGCTTTTATTTAGTTTATTAGCATAAACTATCCTATAAATTTCAAATGTGTTATTAAAAAAGAATTATTTATATAAAAACTTTAGTTGTGAAGTAGCAAATAATAGAATGACATATGTTATCTTAAACATTCAGAAATTACATCGCAACAAAATTGAATAAGTAAAAATATTTTAGGATTGTTACTGAAATTTCAGGCTTGACCTAAGTATTTCTAAAAGTTATCAAATTTTTAGAAATATTTAGGTCTTTTTTATTACTAAAATGTCCTTTCTTTATTAATAACATGCATTGATGAAGAGAAGACTTTTAATAAAATCAAAAGTTCTTAGGGGGAAATAAGATGAAAAAAATGTACAAAAAGCATTCATTATTGCCAATGTTATTAATATTCGTACTTTGTATTGGCATGATCTCTGGATTTCAAAAAAGTGAGATAGCAGAAGCCGCAGAAACAGGAAAAATAACAAAAAATAATGAAGTAACACCTATAACTAAAGAAAAAGCTCGTACCGTTATTACAACAGATGGAGAAGTTGATGATATGAATTCAGTTATTCGTTTTATGCTTTATGCAAATGAAGTTGATTTAGCTGGTATCGTTTTAACTAGTTCTACTTATCATTATGCAGGTGATGAAAAAGCAGGAATTAAACCATATAGATGGACTGGCACCGAATGGCTTCAAGACTTTATTAATGCTTATGAAAAAATTTATCCTAATTTAAGTATACAGGCAGATGGATACCCAAAACCAGATTATTTAAGGAGCATAAGTAAAGTTGGAAATATTAAAAATGTGGGGGAAATGGATGAAGTTACAGAAGGATCCGAATTATTGAAGAAACTTTTCTTAGATGATGATGATAGAAAATTATATGTTCAAACTTGGGGTGGTACTAATACTACTGCACGTGCTTTAAAATCAATTGAGGAACAGTATAGTAACACAAAAGAATGGGAATCTATTCAGAAAAAAATAAATGATAAGCTTGTGCTTTACATTATTTTAGATCAAGATGATAGTTATAGTAAATATATAGCACAAAAATGGCCTAACATTAAAATCATCAATGATACTAGTAATTTTTGGCATTTTGCATATGCATGGAAATACCATACAGATAAAGTGAATTCTTTATTACAAGGAGACTGGTTATATAAAAATATCAAATCAGAACATGGAGATTTACTTAGCAAGTATGCCTTAATTGGAGATGGCAATTATATTAAAGGTGAACTAGAAGAGGAACAAAGAGGAACTGATGAGTACCTTGAAAAAAATCCTCAGTACAATCGATATGACTTTATATCAGAAGGAGATTCACCATCTTTCTTATATTTAATTGATAATGGCTTACGAAGCTTAGAAAATCCCACATATGGTGGTTGGGGTGGCAGATTTGGAGCAGCCAGCGATAATCTATGGAAAAATAATGTGTTAGATTATGATCCTTATACAAATCAATATGAAGCAGAATATTCTTTAATGCGTTGGTTCGATGATATTCAAAATGATTTTGCAGCAAGGGCTGATTGGTGTGTTGCTAAAACATATAAAGAAGCAAACCATGCTCCAACTGTTACAGTTAAAGAAGGAATTGATTTAACAGCATCACCCGGAGAAAAGATTACTTTACATGCTAATGGATCAGATCCAGATGGAAATAATCTTACATATAAATGGTGGCATTATGCTGAAGCAGATACTTATCAAGAGTCTAAAGTACTAAAAAATGAACCTTTGGAAAACAAAAGCCAAGGCCTTCTATTAAGTATTACTAGCAAACTAGCAACGGATGAAGTTGTAGATAATATTTCATTAAATGGAAGCGATACTAATACATTAACATTTATAGTCCCAAAAGATACAAAGTCAGGTGATACAATTCATATTATTGCTGAAGTTAAAGATGATGGTAAATTCACTTTAAAACATTATGAGCGTGTAATTATAACAATCAAATAATTCTTTAATTTTTTAAAAATGTCTCAGTCCAATAAATGCTTGGATTGAGGCATTTTTTTATTCAACTGAAAATATCCATTAACCATAAAAGACACTGGAACTGCAAAACCTGTCATATAATATAAAGTATGATTTATATCATATCTAATTTCTAGTCTATTGTTTTTTGATTTTATAGTTTTTAAATCTCTATAATAAGAAAATAGAGATTTAAATAAATACTTTCTTCTTTAGCTGTTATGCAATCAACATAGTGAAAATAAACCTCTAATAATTCTTTAATCATAATTTCTATTAGTGTAAATATTCGATTATTTAAAATAAAATATTATATTTTGAAATACTGATTTATCTTGATTTATATTTTTATATGTATGCGGCTTATTCGCTATAAATTTAATAGAATTACCCTTTTGTAATATAAATTTTTTATCATTTACATCTATTTCAATTTGACCTTCTGTAACTATAATGTATTCTTCAACACCATCATTATGAGGAGTTGATGTATGCTTACAGCCTACCTCTAACTCTATTGTAAATATTTCAAAGCCTTTATTTGCATCAAACGGAAATATTGGATATAGCTTCATTCTATTATTATCTTCTATTATTGGACTAATATCATTTTGATATATTACCTTCAAATCATCTTGATTTTCATCAATAAAAAATGAAAAAGATACTTTTAATCCCGTTGTAATTTTCCACAGTGTAGAAACTGTTGGATTTGATTGCCCCCTTTCTATTTGTCCTAGCATTGCCTTACTTACACCAGTTAACTTAGATGCTTCATCTAAACTTAAATTTCTTTTATTTCGTATATCTTTTAATTTATTACCTATAATTAAATTTAAATTTTCCATAACTTAGCTCCTTTTATTTATAAGATAATATATGTTATAACATATATTATCTTATAATATTTTATTGTTTTTGTAAATTATATATTGTACGATATAGCATATATATGTACAATATAACATATATATATTATTTATAACTATAATTTTAAATATGAGGAGTTTTGTAATGACAAAAGCATTTATATTAGGAATAGTAGCATCCTTCTTTTTTGCATTTACTTTTATACTTAATCAACAAATGAACATTTCTGGTGGTAGTTGGCTCTGGAGTTCATCCCTTAGATATTTTTTTATGTTACCCATTTTATTTATTATCATGATTATAAAAAATCAACTATTTGACATATTGGATGATATAATAAAAAAACCTATTCAATGGATTACTTGGAGTACAATAGGTTTTGGATTATTTTATGCTCCTTTGAGTTTTGCATCTGTATACGGTGCCTCATGGTTAGTTGCTGGAACTTGGCAATTGACCATAGTTGCTGGTGCACTTATGTCTCCATTATTTTTTAAAAGTATTGAAACAAGCAATGGAGTATGTAAAATAAGAAACAAGCTCCCTAAAAAGTCTCTGCTAATGTCTTCAATAATTTTATTAGGTATATTTTTAATGCAGTTTGAAGAAGCAAAGGGCATATCTTGGTTAGAAATAGTTTTAGGAATTGTGCCTGTTATTTTAGCGGCATTTTCCTATCCACTTGGTAATCGTAAAATGATGGAGGTTTGCGGTAACAAATTTAATACCTTTCAAAGAGTATTTGGCATGACACTATGCAGTATGCCATTTTGGATAATCACATCAGTCTTTGGGATATTATCTGTTGGCCTGCCAAGTAAGGGACAAATACTTCAATCCTTAATAGTTGCTGTTTTCTCAGGAATTATTGCTACAATACTATTTTTTAAAGCAACTGATATAGTAAGTTATGATACACATAAGTTAGCAGTCATAGAATCAACACAGTCTGGTGAAGTAATATTTACGCTACTTGGAGGAGTATTTATATTTCATGATAAAATTCCAACACTTATTGGCCTAATAGGTATAATGCTTGTGGTTATCGGAATGATTTTAAATAGTCTTATTAAATCATAGAAAATAATCATAAATTTGATTATTTTCTATAATGTATCTTCATAAACAGGGTTCTTATAATGTTTATTTATTACTATCATATTTATGAGTCTCCATATCTTTACCTTCTCTTTTTCCTTAAGCTCAACTGGTTTGATTTAAGCTACATTTATCTTGTTAATATCCTATCTAACAGTTTATATTTAGTACTTACAATTAATACATTATCCCATACAATTAATATATTATACATACAGTTTATCATAAGAATCATATAGAGTTAAAGTCATTGATACATAAAGGTTAAAGCACTATTTATATTTTTAAGAAAAGAACATGAAATTTTATAGCCTTATCTAATAATTTGATAACTATTAGATAAAGTTTAATAACTTTAATAATAAATTTAACAGCTTTACATTTTTATAATATTTTAAAGAAAAGTATGCTTAAAATTGTGTTAATTTTTTAGATATTAAAAAAAGTTGAACTTAATAATATCTAAATCAGTATAATCTACATTTAAAACTTGTCTAAAAACAAGAACTTAATATTAATTTATATGAAAAAGAGACAAGAAATTATTTTCTTATCTCTTTTTCATATAAATTATAAATATTTAATGCAACAATAAGTTAGTCTGTTTTGCATCATATGTTGCTAGCGTATAGTAAAAACAACATGATTACGAGCAAGAGGCATACAGTAGGTGAATTCTAAGAGTAATTTGGAATGTGGGTATATAAAACAGTGCCATCAGTTAAACGTGCAGCAAGAGGCCCGTGCACAAAAACAAATAGTACATCCTTTACTTGTAAATTTTGTTCATACTCTTAAAATATATCTGAAACTAGAAATAAAGGGTAATCTGTTGTGGAGATGCACCTATACTAAAATATATGCATTACCTTTATTCGACGGGTAGATACTTTATAATAAGGACAATGCCTGTGTAATTTCATTTTTAAGATCATAAGTATTCTGTTTTTTAGTATATTCTATAAAATTATCGCCAAGTTCATAGTCATAGCTTTTCATATTAGATAAAAGAATACGTTTTTTAAAGTCTTTGTATTCATTTACAACACTTCTAACTACAGCAGCAGCATATGCAGGTAATGATTTTATATTTTCTCTGCTTTTATGAATTTGAATAGCTATGTATTTGTTTATAATAAGCTGTGTAATTCTTTCTTTTAAAAACCATTCCTTAAGATTTGCTATGGAACGCACAAGGTGCATTACTAATTTTTTATTTAATGTTATTTCTGCAAATTTAATTTTTTCCATAACAAGACTGTATTCTTTAGGATTATTAAGTTTAACTAGTTCAATACAATCATCTTCTAAAATTTTAGTATTAATTGCTTTACATTCAAAGTAGAATTTAAAATTAGTATTTCTTTTAGGTGATAAATCCTTTAAACGCAGATTCTCACTATTATCTTTAAATATTTCTTCGTATTTAGAAAGCATTTTGTTTATAGTGTATTTAGCATAATACTTAGATTTAGTCTTTAAGACTTTCATCCAGCTACTATTTGGCTTCAGTAAATTCATAGAAAAGCCATCATGGAACTTGGAAGCTTTAGAATCACATAACTCAGACATGTATATCATAAGTCTTTTTTCTCTAGCTTTCATATTCATGAACTCATGCGTGAAGAAGAATTTTCTTATATGGGTATAACCAGTCGATGCAAAAGACGATTCAACATTAATATCATCTTTAGACTTTGTCATATTCTCCATATCAACTAAAATCCAGCTATGTAATATATCATCATATACTAAAATAGATTTCTCTATTAATTTGTCTATGCAATTAAATATTGTTTTATAAGAAACACTTACATTCTTTCTAACAAGAGCTATAAGATCAGCTTTAGAGTCGCTAAATGTTTGTATAAGATATTTGGAATTAATCTCACTAGCAATATCAACTAAAGATATATAAGTATCTAGAATATAATATTCATTGCATTCAAATATAATTTTAGATAAATGAGAATTATATAGTTTGGTAGCCATTCTTCTTCACCTCCTTTGCCTAAATAGTATATGTTTCATTGTATTTTATTAAAGGAAATAATGCAAAAGAGGCTATTTTTCCACTCAGATACGTAGATTCCTGTAAAATTCCAACGAAAGAATGCGGCCTGAGGTTACTTTTCCACTCAGATACGTAAATTCCAGGACAGGAGCTGAGGAAGACGTGATAGCCTTGTTTTAAAGGGGTTCATGGATTTTCAATTTTTTCATTTTTAAGAAATTCATAAACTTTTCGAGGTATTTTTCCACTTGGATACGTAAATTCCATGCCAAAGACACCTGAATTTCAAAAAACAAAAGGAAAATTCCACTCAGATACGTAAATTCTGAGCAAAAGAAAAATAAAAGTCCTAAAAATTTCCAGAAAAAAACTTGAAATTTTTTTAAAAAAGTTGATTTTCTACTAAGATACGTACATTATTTTAAAAAAAACAACAATTTCCAGTTAAATAAGTAAAAATTCCACTCAGATACGTAGATTCCGTGCACACTTCCACTCAGATACGTAGATTCTGTACACGAAAATACAAAAAACCTCTTAGAATCATAAAGAAATTGGAAAATTAAATAGCTAAATACTAAAAATGAAGACTTATCCACTTAAAATACTGTTTTCTAGACAAAAAAAAGCTCTAAAGAATTATTACTTTCTTCAGAGCTTTTTTTATGATTACATAGTAAAATTAAGTAATTGGAGCAGGGTTAAAAATACATAGATCATTATATAACTTCCATTCTTCAGCCCAAGACTTTTTACGTCCACTTGCCACATCTATGATTAGGTTAAATAATTCAGTACCTACTTCTTCAATGGTAGCGTCTCCAGTTGCAATGGTACCAGCATTTACATCAATTAAATCTGGCCACTGCTCTTTAAGATTTGTTCTAGAAGATACTTTAATAACTGGTGCAGCAGCTAAACCATACGGAGTACCGCGACCTGTCATAAACACTTGCAAAGTCATACCTGAAGCAAGCTGCATTGGCCCACATACAATATCACTTGCAGGAGATGCGGCAAAAATTAATCCTTTTTTGCTTGGACTCTCTCCTGGTGAAAGCACTTCAACAATTGGTGATGTACCTGATTTCGCAATAGAGCCCATTGCCTTTTCTACAATGTTACATAATCCACCCTTTTTGTTACCTGGAGTCGGGTTTGCACTACGGTCAACATGACCCTTTTCTAAATAGTTATCATACCAATTCATTTCGCTTGATAATTTATTGCAAGTTACTTGATCCATTGTTCTTTCTGCTAATAAATAAACGCCATCTCTTACCTCAGTTACCTCAGAGAATAGAACAGTAGCACCAGCCTTTACAAGCATGTCTGATGCATAGCCGGCTGCTGGATTTGCAGTAATACCTGAAAAGGCATCACTTCCTCCACATTGCATCCCCATGCAAAAATCAGAAAGTGGAAGCTTTTCTCTTTTACGTTCATTTAATTTCTTAAGCTTAACCTCAGCCATATCAATAATTGCGTCTACCATTGCTTTAAATCCCTTATGGTCTTGAAGGATTAGAACATTTTCAGGAGTAATATCTTTTTCATCTAAAATTCTGTCGGGAGTCAATTTCTCACAGCCTAGTCCTACAAGCATTAATTCTCCGCCGAAATTTGGATGCTTAGCTAAATTTGCAATAGCTCTAATTGGAATTATAGCATCAGGTGCATTTATTGCAACACCACAGCCATAAGCATGATTTATTGGAACTACATCATCTACATTCGGATATTTAGGGAGTAATTCCTTTTTAATACGGTCAACTGCTACATTTAAAACACCAGTAACACATTGAACTGTGGTACTAATTCCTAAAATATTTCTTGTTCCAGCAAAGCCATTATTAGGATTTCTGTAACCTTCAAAAGTAGTTATAAGTGGTACTTCTAGATTTTTTTTAATATTTATAGCAAATTTCATATTATCCACGCTTGGCATATCCGGTAATTTTAGCATATTCTCATTAATCCAATCACCCTTTGCAATTGGATCTATTGCATAACCTAGCACCACACCATAGCGAATAATCTCACCATTTTTTAGAATATCTCTAAGTGCAATTTTATGCCCTTGTGGAATTTCCTGATGTGCAACAACATCATCAACTATAGCTGTTCCTTTAGCAACAATATCCACAGTAATGGCAACGTTGTCTTTTTCGTTGACTTTAATGTAAATTGGCCTCTCTTTTTCACTCACGTTAATCTCTCCCTTATGGTTCTTTATATATATGTATCAGTTAATATACTAGACAAAAGAAAAATTCCTAAATAGTCACTCTTTTGTCTATTTCTAAATTAAATATTTATGTGGTACTTATATATATTAATTGATGAAATTATAGAAGAAACCTTATTTAGTTACTTCAGTATTTCCTAATTTTTCATAGAATTTTACCAAAGCAGAATGATCACTTTGACCCTCACCATTTTGATGTAAGTTTCTCATCATTTCTAGTACTTGATTTGTAAGTAACATTGGTGCACCAACTTCTGCTGCCGTTTCAACAGCATTTGCGAGATCTTTTATGTGTAAATCTATCTTGAATCCTGGTTTAAAGTTTCTATCCATAACCATTGGAGCCTTAGCATCTAATACGGTACTTCCAGCAAGTCCTCCACGAATAGCATTATATATTAATTCTGGAGATACTCCAGCTTTAGTTCCAAGTACAAAAGCTTCTGACATAGCTGCTATGTTTAATGCGACAATGACTTGGTTTGCTAATTTTGTTACATTACCTGCTCCAACATCACCGCAGAGTACTGCGCTTGAACCCATTATTAATAATAAATCTTTAACCTTATTGAAGATTTCTTCCTTTCCACCTACCATAATCGATAAGCTTCCTTCAATAGCTTTTGGTTCTCCACCACTTACAGGTGCATCTATCATTTCAATACCTTTTTCTGCTAATTTCTTAGCTACTTCTTTGGAAGCTAAAGGAGATATAGAACTCATATCAATAAATATAGTTCCTGATGCTGCTCCTTCAATAATACCATTTTCAAGAAGTGCTACTTCTTTAACTTGTGGAGAATTTGGAAGCATTGTTATTATTATATCACTTTTAGCTGCAACATCTTTTGGAGTTACTTCTTTATCTGCTCCTAATTCTACAAGCTCATCCACTGCACTTGTATTGCGATCTAATACAACAAGTTCATATCCTGCTTTAACTAAATTTTTTGCCATTGGTTTACCCATTATTCCAAGTCCAATAAATCCTATTTTCATAACTAAATCCTCCTAAAGTCTATTTTATTTAATATTAACTTTCAAAATATCACAATTATTAATTTATTCAATGATATACTTCTATTATCATACAATTGAATATATCATTCAATATTCAATTGCACAAATATTAATCGTTAACAATGATTTATTTTTAGCTATATGCATAATAGACAAATTCATTTTACAATGTAAATTAATTCGATTATTTATGCTTATATATAATAAACCTATTAGAATGGTAAGTCATATCAAAGAAAATAACAAGTCAAGGATATTTAAATCTAGTAAAGATGACACGTAGTTTAATATTTTTATGCTTAGGCAATTTCAAGTCTTTCAATCTTTCCTACAATAACCCAGTAACTCAAAACAGCAACTATTGCATGAGCGCCAACATATATTAAAGCACCATTAAATGATCCAGTTTTATCAAGAATCATACCTATAATTACAGGTGTTACAATTCCAGCTAAATTACCAAGTCCATTAAAGACTCCACCAGTTATACCTAATATTTTTTTAGGTGCTGTATCTGCTATCACTGTCCAACCTAATGAACCAAAACCCTTTCCAAAGAAGGCTAGACTCATTAAAAAAATAACGATTGTATTAGTTGATACATAGTTGCATAGGATAATGGATGAACTAAGAAGAAGTCCAATAGTTATTGGAATTTTTCTGGCAATACTTAAATTTTTTGTTCTTTTCAATATAAAATCTGAGATAAATCCACTTGATATACCACCAATACATCCACAAATAGCTGGTAATGAAGCAACTATACCTGCTTTCAAAATAGAAAATCCTCTTTGTGTTACCAAGTATGTTGGAAACCATGTCAAATAGAAATAAGTAATAGCATTAATACAATACTGAGAAATAAATATACCAACTAGCATTCTACTCTTAAATAATTTTCCAATATCTTTAAAACTAAATTTCTCTTTAGTAGAAGTCTTTAAATTTGAATCTAAATCAATTAAACCACCACCTTGACTTATATAATCAAGTTCAGCTTTATTCACTTTAGGATGTCTTTTGGGAACATAAAAGAATTTTTGCCATGCAAATGCCATAACAAGTCCTATTACTCCCATAGCTATATATACCCATGGCCAACCATGTGCAAATGCTAACCATCCCATAAATGGAGTAAAGATAACAAGTGAAAGATATTGTCCACTATTAAATATAGATCCGGCAACACCACGTTCTGATGATGGGAACCAAGAAGCTATTATTCTTCCAGAACCTGGTCCAACTGGAGTTTCAAAAACTCCTAAAAGAACTCTTAGTATTATGAGTATGGTAAATGAAATATATATCCATCCACTAAAACCCATGACTAAGGTAGCTAGTGACCAGAATACAATACCAATTAGCATACATTTCTTAGAACCTATTTTATCTCCAAGCCATCCAGCTGGTAATTGACCAAAAACGTAAGCCCAGCTAAAGGCTGACATAAGAACTCCCATTCCAGTTTTACTGATATGTAATTGTGTTTGCATACCTATACCTGCGATTGAAATTGCTGCACGATCACCAGTACTTAATGTCATAACAGCAAGGATCATGAATAATGCTACAAATCTGTATTTAGTTGGTTTCATAGACCCAGTAACCTTATTAATTGCATTTTCTAACATTTTTTACACCCCTTATTATTTATTATTATAGATAAAATAATTTGGCTACATCTATGGATTTAAAATTTTTATTTAATTTTTCGTATTTTCTTATATGGAATAGATATAATGTAAAAGAATTAATTTTTTATTTAAATAATGTGCTTATCCCCCTTTTTCCATATTTATCTAATGGAATATTTTAGATATTTTGTTTGATTTCAAATAAACGTTTACTATAATTTTATAAAGTGACTACTATCAAAAAGATTTAACTAGTTAAGATTTCAAATACTAATATTGAAATTAATAATTCTTAAATACTTGATACTTACATTATCATATTTTCTTATAGTCCATTCAATATTCAAGTGCACAAATATAAATCGTTTTCAAGAGTGCTTTTTCATTTATATGCATAAAATATTTTTGTTCTATAATCAAAGTATTTAATAATTCTTATTATTTTTAGGGAATTATCTATAAATAATAGGAATGATATTAATTTTTAAAAAATCAATATCATTTTACAGAAACGTATTCATCAATAGCTTTTGCTACTTTTTTTGACATTCTAACAGCTTCTACAACAGTCTTAGCACCTGTGACTACATCCCCTGATGCAAATATTCCTTCTCTAGTTGTTCTTCCAAAGTCATCTGTTTGTACTAAACCAACACCATTTACTTCTATTCCTATTGTATTAGAAACAATATTTGAACGAGGACCTTGACCTATTGCTATAATAACAGAATCAACTTTAAATATAGCTTCACTTCCATCTACATTCACTATTATTTCTTCTTCATTATTTTTTATTATTTCTGTCTGTACATATTTAATACCTTCATCTAATATTTCAATAGGATTTTTAAATAATTGGAACTTAACCCCATCAATCTTTGCATACTCAACTTCAAGTTCTTTTGCTGAAATATTATGTAGGCCGCCTCTGTACATTATAGAAACATCTCTAGATCCATTTCTAATTGCAGTTCTTGCAACGTCCATGGCAACATTTCCTGCGCCTATTACACAAACTCTATTTCCTAAATTATAACTCCTTGGATTTTTTAAATAATCAATAGCATAATGAACGTTTCCAAAGGTCTCTCCCTTTATACCTAATGCTCTTGGGTTCCATACACCAGTTCCAATAAATATAGCTTTATATCCATCTCTAAAAATATCATCAATAGTTATAACAGATCCTATTAATATATTAGGTCTTATTTTTATTCCCATACTAATTAATTTTTCTTTTAGTTTTTCTAAAATATTTTTAGGTAGTCTAAATTCTGGAATACCATATCTTAATACTCCACCTATGTTGTCATGTGCTTCGAAAATAGTTATATCGTAACCTTTAGTTGCAAGCAGAATAGCGAGACTTATTCCTGCAGGCCCTGATCCTATTATTGCTATTTTTTTATTAATACTTTCTATTGGCTGTTTATTGATAAAATTAATGTAGTATTCGGAAATATAGTTTTCTATCAATCCAAATTTAACTGGTTTATTTTTTCTACCTAAGACACAATGACCTTCACATTGTTCTTCATGAGGGCAAACTAATGAGCATACAACCGATAATGGATTATTTTCAAAAAGCTTTTGGCCAGCGCCTATAATATCTCCATTAATAAATAGTTGTATAACCTCATTTATCGGTGTTCTGACTGGACAGCCATCTTTACACATGGGTGTCTTACAATTAAGACATCTCTTTGCCTCTTCAATAACTAATTTGCCCATAATCTTGATTCCTCCTAAATGATTTTTACGGAATATTGATTTATCTCAAAGTTCTAACAATCTTATAATTTTAAAAAATTAAGATGAAATTCCGGATCTGGAGCTTTCGTTATTTCTTCTCCTAGATTTCTAAAAAAGATTTCCGCAGCTAAAGATATTTTGCACTCAAATACATGTCCAGCTGTTACATTATAGTTTTTATCTGATAATGTTATATGAGTATGAAGAAGAACATCACCATCAGCCATTCTTCCAACATTACCTACAAGACTTGTTATTTCAAAATATTCATTAATTTCTTTTCTAAGATATACTTTAGTGACTGGATTAAACCACCCTAATGTAACTTTAGAAGCTGCACCAATCCCTGTAAAATATCCTCCTCTTATATTTTCCTTCTCACATAGTCCTATCATTTCTTTAATTACATCATCACCTTTTTCCATCTTTATTACATAATCTGAGTTTATTTTTCTGAATTTCATATAAACAACAACTCCTTATTAAATTTTATTTCTGATAGTAAATGTAAAATAATAACTTTGAGGTATTTATTTTTCTTACCTATTATCTTTTATGCTCTAATTATCATATAGTCTTGTATATAGAGCAATATTCAGTTGCACAAACATTAATCTTTAACATTAACTCATTTTTATTTATATGCATAATAAATTTCTCTTCTTTTTCTAAAAATTAATAACAGTATGTATCAAAAAAATTGATAAATATAGAGCTGTCCGTTTTATACGGACAGCTCTATATTTATACTTCATAACTAAATACATTCAATAAGGAAAAATCATTGAAACTCTACTATTTTTATTATTGATAGCTTACGGTATTGTTTGCTTAATAATACTATTTATTTAAACTTTGAATTGTTTTATATCTTCTTGTAATACTTTTGAAAGATTTCCAAGACTTTTAGCATAATTGGCTATCTCATTAGATACTGCCACTTGTTCTTCTGTTATTGCTGCAACACTTTCTGTTTTACTAGAAGTATTTAGACTTACTTCCTTTATAAGTGTTACACTTTCTAAGACCTTTTTACTATACTTGTCCATTACAACTATACTAGTAGATACATCATTAATTTCAATTAGAACCTTTTCTATTGCATTTGTTATATCTTTAAATATAGTTGTAGTTTCATCTACAACTATTTTACCAATATTAACTTCTTTAGTTCCTTTATCCATTGAAAAAGTAGCATTTTTTGTCTCAGATTGAATTACAGCTATTAGCTCTTTTATTTCTTTAGCAGCATTATTTGATTTATCTGCCAATTTTCTGATTTCATTTGCCACAACTGCGAATCCTTTCCCTTGTTCACCTGCACGAGCCGCTTCGATTGATGCATTCAATGCTAATAGATTTGTTTGCTCAGCTATTGAGCTTATTACATCTACAAAAGTACTTATTGATATCGACTTAATACCTAATTCAGCTACCACATCTGATAAGTCAGTAACCGTAGATTGTATATTATTCATCTGAACATTTGCTTTATTTATTGATATTTTTCCTTCAAATGAATACTTAGATGTCTCTAAAACTCTGTTAACAACTGAACTAACTTTCTCATTTACTAAGTTAAAAGCATCTAGAAGATTATTTACATTGTCACTAGTCTTATCTATGCTCTTAACTGATTCTTCTGAATCAATTGAAACCTCTTGTATTTGTAATGCAACCTCATTCGATGCAGTTAATGATTCGTTGCAACTTGAAGTTAACTCAATTGATGCATTCTCTACTTGTGATGAACTTTCCTTAATGCTAGTTATTAATGTCTTTAGATTATCAGTCATTATCATAAACACAGTCGTAAGACTGCCTAATTCATCTTTTGATTTATTTTCAAACTTTGCATCTGATAGATCTCCTTTTGCTATTTTATCTGCATTTTCTTGTAGATAATTGATAGGTTTTATTATACTTCTTGATATAAAAAATACTAATATAAAGACTAAAATCAATACGATTAAAGTTGCTAAATATAATACTACTGTTAGCTTATGACTACTTGCCATAGCTGTATCATAAGGATAATCGATGCATATAAGCCATCCAGTTGTTTCATCATAAAAATATGTAATTAATCGTGTGCCTGTTTCGGTCCCTCTTAGTATAGTAGAACCGCTTTCTTTACTATTTAAGCCCTTTGCTACATAGTCTATTTCACTCATATCGGTTCTGTTTTTTACAATTTCATCATCTGGGTGTGCTAAAACTACGCCTTTATTATCTAAAACATAAACTATTTGTCCATTAACTGATAAAGATTTTATGTAATCGGTTATATAAGTTACAGGTTGTGATGCTTGCACTACACCAATTATATCATTACCCTTACGGATTGGAACACCTATATTAACTGATAACTTTCCTGTAATTTGACTTACGAGCACTTGATAGTTTTCCTCATTTCCAGCCATTGCACCTTTATAATAGTCTCTTTTAGATATATCACTAGTATTTATATTATCCCCTCTTATAGCTTGCATTCCTAGTGCATCATCTACTACATAATTAATACCAGACTTATTCTTTATTTCTTCTGCAAGTATTGGCTTTACTGCCGAGTTGTCAAAATTAACTACGCTAGGCAATGTGGCTAAAGTTTTTATTGTTTGAGCTGGTTCTTTCATGTATAGCTCTATTTGCAATTGCGTTTGTTTAGCTATTGAATTACAAGTTTTATTTATTTCCTTTGTAATCTCTAGAGTAAAATTATTAGTAGAAAATATAGATAATCCTACTAATGGTATTGCACTTACAAGCAACATACTTATTATTAGCTTATTTTTTATTTTCATTAACCTCATCCCCCTTATCTTAGGCATTTTTTTATTCATATTTATCATTTAAATAACAGATTGTAGTGTTAAGATCGGATATTGCAACGATTACACTGTATCATAATTCTGTGACAAGCACAATAACCACCTACTTTTAGTAGCTGGTTATTGTAATGACTAAACTTATATTTAGATGAGTTTTATTTTTCTATAATTTAGTTATATTAAACACATTAATCGTATTACATTTTCAGCAGTTTTCTCTATATTTTCTTTACCCTTTGCTAAAGCTTCTTCTAAAGTAGTTAGCTCTTTGATAATACTAAATATAGAATCTATGCCATTATCATATAATACATCTATATCGTCCCCAACTCTTCCAGCAAAAGCTATTACAGGCTTATTATATTTCTTTGCAACTGCAGCTACCCCTAATGGAGTTTTACCATATTGAGTCTGAAAATCAATACTTCCTTCACCAGTCCAAACCATATCTGCACATTTAATTTTTTCCTCTAGCTTAGCATATTCAATAACCATTTCTATACCTTTTTTCAAAGTACCATTTAAAAATGCCATGAGTCCAGCACCAAGGCCTCCAGCTGCGCCTGATCCTGGAACATTTAGAACATCCTTACCTAATTGCTTTTTAACTATATTAGCATAATGCATTAAGTTAATATCTAATTTTTCTATCATTTCAGAGTTAGCTCCCTTTTGCGGTCCGAACACATTTGAAGCACCTTTATCTCCACATAAGGGATTGGTGACATCACAAGCTACTTCTACTATAATGTCTTTTAATCTTGGATCAAAGTTAGTTAAATCAATAGTTGCAAGCTTATTTAATTCTCCACCACCAAATCCAAGTTCATGGCCTTGCTTATCCATAAGTTTTCCACCTAAAGCTTGAATTACTCCTGATCCACCATCATTAGTTGAGCTGCCGCCTATACCAATTAATAATTTTTTTACTCCATAATCTAAACAAGCTTTTATTAATTGGCCAGTGCCATAAGTTGTCGTTATGCAAGGATTTCTTTTCTCAATAGGCACTAAGTGTATTCCACTTGCACTAGCCATCTCTAACATTCCAGTCTCACCATCTCCTAATATTCCATAGGATGCTATAACTTGATTTCCTAGTGGTCCAACTACATTTAATGAGTATATTTTACCACCGGTCGCATCCACTAAGGACTGCATGGTCCCTTCACCACCATCAGCCATTGGCACATGTATACAGTTAATATTTTTGTTTACCTTCTTAATTCCTCTTTCCATAGCTTCACAAACTTCTTTTGCTGTCATACTTTCTTTAAAAGAATCAGGCGCCAATAGAATAGTTAAGTTTTCTTTCATATTTACTACCCTCCACATATAATCATATACCCTTTATTCTTTTGCTAGATTTTATAGTCTAATTATCATGCTTTTTTATAAAGCAAACAATATTCAGTTGCACAAATATTAATAGCTTGCAGCAATTTGTTTTTATCTATTTGCATAACAAATTATTCTTATCTTTCCTTAGAGTTGATAAGAGCACTATAAAGCCAAAATAAGTCAGTATAGTTCCTAGGATTTCTATCTGTTAATTTATAAATCTTATTTAAGCGGTAACTAAGAGTATTTCTATGAATAAATAACTTACTTGACACATTGTTAAGCTCTCCATTTTCTTCTATTAACATTTTTAAAGTTTCTCGCAAGACTCCATTTTTATCATTTAAGTCTATTAGATTATAGGTATCTTCTAATTCATTAATTTTCCATTTTTCACTATTTTGAGAGAACATCATCTCACATTTTAATGAATCAAAGATATAGGTATTTTCATTAGGATATATATTCTTCCCAAACAGAAGTGTCTCTTTAGCGATATCAAAGGATTTATACACTTCATCTAACTTGCCATATACTTTTCCTGTAGATATTTTTACATTAATATTTATTTGAGTGTGAATTTTTTTATTGACTTTCTTTATTTTATCTGCAAAATCTTCAATTTTGTTATTACTCTGCAAGCATTTATGCAAGACTACAATGGTTTTTGAATTAATTACTGCTGCTAAAGATTCTTTAAATGTTCCTTCTAATAAAGTTATCATTGCATTTGATATATTTAAATCAAACTTCTCTGGATTCTCTTTAAGATTTACTTCAATAATAAAAACAACCATAGGATGATTGCGAGGGATTTTGAATTTTTTAATATATTCTTCCAATAGAAGAAAAGAATCTTGTTTATTATATATAAGCGCTATCATCATTTCTTCTTTCATTCTATTGTTCCATTCTAATTCTCTAAGTACATGTTCTTGTTCTATCATCATTTCTGCTGTCATTTTAATCAATTTGCCATAACCTAAAACATCTTTAGGCTTTCCTGTGATACCTATTACTCCAACTACGCTATTTTGAAACTCAATAACTAGGTTAGTTCCTGGATATACACCATTTAACTTTTTACTTTGATTTTCACTAACATTAAATTCTGATCTTCTTTGAAGTGCTATTATTGCACCTTCATGTATAGTTCCAATCCTATCATTATCACCTGATGCTATTATAATACCTAGTTCATTCATTATATTTATATTGTAATTAACAACATTCATAGTTCTTTCAACAATGCTTCTAGCCAGTTCCTTACTTAAAATCTCCATAATTATCTCTCCTCTTAAGTTATAATATAAATGAAATTTTTAATGTGCATATTAACAAGAATAACTTCTTGAAAGCGATTAATATTTGTGCAATTGAATATTGATTAATATACATAAAAACATGATAATAAGACCATACCGTTAAATAAAATATTTTTACTATTAAAGCCTTATGCATTTTTAATTTATATGAATCAATATAATGTTGCATATGACCTATTATATTTTAACATTTAGAAAATTGATATAGTAAATTTGTATAAATGCATATATATATAACTTCAACAATCTATAACTACAGGAATATACACTATAAAGAATTTAATATTATAAATCAATTTAGGAGGAATTTTTATGTTAAAAGGAGTTTTTACACCTGTTATTACTATTTTTGATAAAGAAGGATGTTTTGACAAAGAATCTAATACCACAATTATAGAAAAATTAATTTCTGATGGAATTTATGGAATATGCATATTAGGAACTACTGGTGAGTTCTTCAACCTAACACTTGAGGAGAAAAAAGAATATATAAAATTTGCATCTGAGGTTATTGATGGTAGAGTTAAATTAATAGTTGGAGTAGGCAGCAATAATATAAAAGAAGTTTTAGAATTAGTTAAATGTTCAGAAAAGTACAATGCAGATGCTATTTTGGCATTGCCACCATTTTATTTTAAATTAGACGATAATCATGTTTATGAATATTTCTCAAACATTGCTAAAAGTACAAAACTACCTATGATATTATATAATATCCCAGTTAATACTAAAGTTGAATTATCTGCAGATCTAGTTTTAAAATTAGCAGATAACTTTGAAAACATTGCTAATGGAGGTGTAAAAGATACCACTGAATCTCTAAGCAGCTTAAGAAAATTTGTAGATAAAGTCAAAAAAGTTCATAAAAACTTCTCTGTATTTTCTGGAATTGATGAATACTTAATACCTAATCTATTTATAGGTGGAGATGGAATTATCGGTACTCAAACTAACACACAAGCAAAATTGCTCACTAATACTTATAAATCATTTTTAGATAAAGATTTTGAAAAATTAGTAGCTTGTCAAAGCGAGATAAATAGAATTATGGCTGTACGTGATATGCCAGGCAATAATATATTATCAACAAAAGCAGCAGTATCAGCAGCCTTAGATTTAGATTTCAATACATCTATAAGATATTATGATATATCAGTTGATGATAATGTTAAAGAAAAAATACGAAATATTGTAAAATCTAAATAATATATATAAAAAGATGAAGGGGCTGTTATAAAATAGAAATTGAATTTCTATTTTATAACAGCCCTTCTTAATTTGGTAGATAAATGTTATTCCATAAGTCTTTCCACTCAGATACGTAAATTCCATGCACAGAAATACAAAAAAATATTTTAAAATTATAAAGAATTTAAAATTTTGAAGGCTAATCAATAAAATTACTACTTAGCAATTAGAAAAACTACCTTAATATAAACTATCTGAGTATTTAATTACTTTAGAATTACTTGGGTCAATCTGAACTTTTAGTAGTTCATTAGAAGATAAAGGAATATATTTTACTTCGAATGATATATTTTTTTTATCATATAATGAAGCAGATACAACAATCTGATTATTTTCTAAGTCATTGAGTGCAATAATAAGTCTATCTCTTTTTCTATCTATTCTTTTAGTATTCCAATATATTGCAGTAGATAGCTTAGCTAAACTTATTGTTTGATTATATACAGTATTTGTTATAGCACATGTATACCTTCTTTTTTGGAGCCATATGGCTAGTTGCTGTGCATCTGCACCTAATGAATTGAAGATGGTTCCATCATATTCTAAGGTGCTTTTCTTTAAAATTAATTCTTTTAAAATACTTCCAAGATAAACTTTGGCCATACGCACATCATTGCTCCCATATATAGAACTTTCTAAAAAGATACCATTTATTGAGTTTCCTTCTATATTATAAGATAATGTCATACTACCAAGCTTTGCAATAGAGCTTTCAATTGCATCATAATTTTTAATTGTATTTGCAAGGCCTAAGTCTAAAGTAATTTGATATATGCTTTTTATAATTGGCTCTCCAAGAACAATCTTATGAAAATGAGTATAGTAATAACTAATTATTTTAACATCTAGTCTGTTTAGATATTTTACAGATTTAACTAAAGCAATCTGAGTTAATAAATCTAATACTTGTTCTGAATTGCCACCATTTTTAATTTGAATATATGTTTTTTGCTCTAATTGCAATAATAATTCATTTTGCTCATCTTCACCAATCATTATATATCTATCAATTGTTGAAAGCTCATTTATGTCTGTACATTTATCTAGGTCTTGCTTTTGATCATCTGTCAAAAAGTACGTACGTGAAGTCGTATCTACAGGTATTTGAGAGAGAATACTAGGAATTTTTGTAGTGTTATTCATATTACTCTCTTCTTCATAACAAAACGATGAAAACTGCACAAGAATATCATTTTTAAAAGCTGCAATAATAGATAACTTAGTAAAACTATCTATATGTGGGAAATCACTAAGCAATGAATCTATATTTGTTTTCCATTCATTTAAAGGAGATAAATATTTTTGTTTATATTCGTCTAAATTTTCAGCATCAAAATAACTTTTAAATTTTTTAATTGGAATTTGTTTAGATAAAACCTTCTTATATTGAATTTCAGCAAATTCGATATCTTTGGCATACTTACTATCTTTACTAGTAAGTATCTTCTTAACCCATCTTGACTTAGTTCTTTTGACATTTGAACTTATATTTTTCATTATTAATTCTCTTTTTTCAAGATCATAAATATTATCTAAATCAAAAGAAAGCGTAGAGAAAAAATCTCCAAAATTTTTCTTAACTAATTTTTCATATTTAACTTTAAATTGTTCAATAGCTTTATATTTAAATAATTCACTCATATATACACCTACTCTTATAATTTAGCTGTTTTGTATATTATCATTATATCCTAACATTAATAATGATAACAACGAGTTTAAATCTTTTATAATATGAATTTATCAAGAGCATAATATTTTTCAAGAAAATTTATATGAAGATCTAAATAACTCATAACAGTTTCAATTGGTTTTTCATATTTTAAAATTACTATAAACATAAAAGATCCTCCTTTGATAATTGGTTTATGATACAATTAGATTGTAAATCATAGGATATACTTATTCAATAGAAAAAACAAGATATTGCCTTAGTGCAAAACAATTAGATATAGAAGTAAACACAGTTATATAGTAGATTTTATTAATATAATTTATTTTATCAGTTGAATTATATTTTATTATGAAAATAAAGGAGAGAAATATGAATTTCAGTAAGCTAAACAATAGATACAAAGGAATAATATTTATAATATTGTCAGCTTTTGGTTTTGCCATGATGTCAGCTTTTGTGAAAATGTCTGGAGATTTACCCTCTTTCCAAAAAACATTTTTTAGAAATATAGTATCAGTTTCAGTAGCATTTGTACTTATATTAAATCATAAAGAAAGCTTTTTTGGGAAAAGAGAAAATCAAAAAGCGTTAGTATGTAGATCTGTATTTGGAACGTTAGGAATAATTTTTAACTATTATTCAATAGATAGATTAGTACTATCAGATGCTAATATGTTAAATAAACTTAGCCCATTTTTTGTGATTATTTTTTCAGCGATGTTTTTAAAGGAAAAAATAAATATAAAGCAAATTTCAGCAATAGTTATTGCGTTTATAGGGGCATTATTTATAATCAAACCATCTTTCAGTTTGGAGGTAATTCCAGCAATTATTGGAACATTAGGAGGGGTTACAGCCGCAGCTGCATATACCTGTGTTAGATCTTTAAGTGGAAAGGAAAATCCATATACAATTATATTTTATTTTTCATTTTTTTCAAGTATTGTCACTCTCCCATTAATGTTATTATCTTATAATCCTATGGAAATGATTCAATTTATTTATTTAATTTTAGCTGGAGTTTTTGCAAGTCTTGGACAATTCGGCATAACTTTTGCTTATAAATATGCACCAGCTAAAGAAATATCTATATTTGATTATACAAATATAATTTTTTCAGCACTGATAAGCTTATGTTTATTTGGAATACTTCCAGATTACTTAAGTGTTATAGGATATATTATTATATTTATAGCATCCTTATATATGTTTATATTCAGTAACAATGAACATGCTAAATGAAAAAATGTTCCAAAACGATTTTTCAATCATTTTGGAACATTTTATTTACTATATATTGATAAATATATCTGAAACAGAAAATTATGATTCCATGAACATCTTTATATCATCATCTGCATTAGTTATTCCAGCAATGCCGAAATTGTCAACCAATACTTTTACTACGTTTGGTGATAGGAAGGCTGGTAGAGTTGGTCCTAAATGAATGTTTTTAACACCTAAATGCAATAATGCAAGTAATACTATAACTGCCTTTTGCTCGTACCATGCAATATTGTAAGAGATTGGAAGCTTATTTATATCATCTAATCCAAATACTTCTTTTAGTTTAAGCGCTATTACTACTAATGAGTATGAATCATTACATTGTCCAGCATCCAAGACTCTTGGAATTCCACCAATATCGCCTAAATTTAATTTATTATATTTATATTTTGCACAGCCTGCTGTAAGTATAACTGCATCTTTTGGCAATTTTTCAGCAAATTCTGTGTAGTAATTTCTACTCTTCATTCTGCCATCACATCCTGCCATTACAAAAAATCTCTTTATTGCTCCAGTTTTAACAGCGTCTACAATTTTATCTGCAAGGGCTATTACTTGATTATGAGCAAAGCCTCCTACTATTTCACCTTTTTCAATTTCATTAGGTGCGAGACATTTTTTAGCTTGATTAATTATTATAGAAAAATCTTTTGCTTTTCCATCTATTCCATCAGCTATATGTTTAACTCCTTCAAAACCTGTTATTCCTGTAGTGTATAATCTATCTTTATAAGAAGCTTTTGGGGTTACAATACAGTTTGTAGTCATTAGTATTGGTCCGTTGAAGCTTTGAAATTCTTCATTTTGTTTCCACCATGCATTTCCATAATTACCTATTAAGTGCTTGTACTTTTTAAATGCAGGATAGTAGTTAGCTGGAAGCATTTCACTGTGAGTATAAACATCTATTCCAGTACCTTCTGTCTGTTTTAATAACTCTTCCATGTCCTTTAAGTCATGTCCACTGATTAATATAGCAGGATTGCTTTTAACGCCTATATTAACTTTTGTTATTTCAGGATTTCCGTAACTAGAAGTGTTAGCCTTATCTAGTAAAGCCATTGCATCAACACCATACTTGCCACATTCAAGGACTAAAGCTACAAGTTCATTTACTCCTAAACTATCATCTAAAGTAGAAACTAATCCTTTCTGGGTAAAAGCGTGAAGTCCATCTTCATCGTATCCAAGATTATTAGCATGCTTAGCATATGCAGCCATTCCTTTTAGTCCGTAAATTAACAATTCTCTTAAAGATCTTATATCTTCATTCTCTGTTGAAAGTACACCAACTTTTTCTGCTTTTTCATCAAAAGCTTTTAAGTCATTAGAAAACCAAACCGCTGCATCAGGTAAGGTTAAGTCTTCTTCCTTAGTAAATCCAAATGTATTAAATATTTTTCTAAGCCAATTAGCATTTTGGCCCTTATCACTTAACTTAACACCATCTTTAAGGAGTCTTTGCTTTAATTCTTCCCTTAAGCTTAAACCTTTTCTAATTCTTTCAATAAATACATTTCTATCAAAATTAGCATTAGTTATAGTTGCGAATAAACTTTCCATTATGAAATTATCTACTTCTTTATTAACTATACCATTCTCTCTAGATTTTAAACTGTATACAGATATTCCTTTAGTTATATAAATCAGCAAGTCCTGAGCTTTTGCTAGGCTTTCTGTTTTTCCACACATTCCTTTTACAGTACAGCCTGTACAGTTGGCTGCTTCTTGACATTGGTAACAAAACATAGACATATAATAACCCTCCATCTTTCACTTTTGCAAGCACTATCTGCGCTTGTATTATGAGATTATTATACTAATATATAATTATATTGTCGGTAACATATGTTACTAGTCCAGTTTTTTGCTATAAGATGTTAGTTGTCTTTTTGTTTCCTCCAATTGACTATCTACAACACTTGCTTCTTTTATGTGGCTTATTATAGTTTCAGATGTAATTTTTAAGACATCATCAACATCCACTATTTCTTTACTCATATTTTCAATGTGATGCTTTTGGTCAATCAAAATCTCAATAACTCCTTTTACTTCCTTTTCAACTTTTGATACAGATGATAGACTTCCCTCTATTTTTTCTGCAGCATTACCAGAAGCTATAACTCCTCTCGCAATAACATCATTAGATTTACTTGAATTATTTAACACTATCTTTGTTTCATCTTCTATGCTCACGATTAAATCTGAAATATCCGTAGTGCTTTGTTTAGTCATCTCTGCTAATTTTCTTATCTCACCGGCAACTACAGAGAAACCTTTACCATGTTCTCCTGCTCTAGCAGCTTCAATGGCTGCATTTAAAGCTAAAAGATTTGTTTGGATTGCTATGTTAGTTATTAACTGAACAACCTCACCAACTTGATTAAATTTTCCCGCCAAATTGTTTATACTTTCAGTATTACTTCTATTCTCAGATTCTAAAGACTTTATTATTTCAACCATTTCTTCAATGGCATCTTTACCTTCATATGATTTCTTAACTGTATCTTCTGTAATTGCTATAAGCTTATTCCCTTGTGAAGATAATTTATCGGTTAAATCATTAGTGTTTTTTGTAAAATGGGAAATTTCATTCATATGTATCTTTACTTTGTCAGCAAGCTTACCTAAAATATCATGCTCACTATCTACAATATGGTTCTGTTTTACAGTTTCAGCTAGCAACTTACTCATATCTTGAATAAAACTACTAGTTTCATTGTGAAATTGAACATCCTTATGTACTCTTTCTTCTGTAGGCGTAATGTGATTTATTTCTAAACTTTTGGATTTGTTATTTCTAAATATATTCATTTGTTCTCCTCCTAATTTTTCTCTACCCATTATACCCTTTTTATAATGATTCTGAAGTTTTCTCGAAATTTATAGTTTATATTACTTTAGAATTTAATTAATACAATTTTAATCTATATTTATATGATCTTAAAGATAGATAGATAAAAAACAGAAACAATTTTTATAAATGTTTCTGTTTTTTAACATACTATTTAAGAAATTATACTTTAGGTGTAAATCCACAATATCCTATTTCATCGCACCGTATTTTCATATCATTCCAAGTTTCCTTTCCTTTTATAGCTTCTATCGCTGTAGGGTATAGAATATAATTTTCTTTAAATATGTGATCTCTTAAGTTAAATATAATATATTTTGCTGTTTCATTAACTCTTTCTTTAAATTCATTAAAATCTAACTTTGAAACATTCTCTGCTGCCTGTTTTAAAAACTTTTTTTTAGCTCTTAAATCATCATGTTCCATTCTCATAATTCTAGTTGGACCTGTGATTTCTCTGTTTTCCATCTCAGAGAACAACACTTTTTCTTCTCTTTGGTGATGATTTTCTGCATCTAATATATTATCTACAACAGTTTCTAATGAGTCAAATTCTTTTAAACTGCTATCATAACTTTCAAGCTTTTGAATTTTAAGATTAATTTCTTCGAGTTCTGTAAGAAATTCGAGAATTTTATCATGCTCAGCAATAAATGTATATACAACATGACCTGGTTCAATCTTTGTTTTAATTTTATCAAGTTCACCCTTTAGAACTTCCATATGAATATCACAAAGATGTCTTAAATCCTTTGGATCCATCCCTTTCTCTATTAAATTTTGTTCGGCAATAGAAAGTTCAATAGGAGTTATATTTGAAACAATATCTAAAGCTTCTTTCCTTAAGGCATCTGTTACTCCCTCTTGATTTAATTTTTGTAAAACATAAGTTAATTTCTCTATTTTTTTATTATCCATTTTTCATTCTCCTCTATAAAGATAATTTTTGAATTCCTTGTTTCTATGTCCTAATATTACATAACTTTCATTTATAAAAATATGATTCAAATCAAAATTTTAAAATATAGGATTTATAGATATACAAGGTGAAAATTATAATATAAGAAGCACAGCCATCAAATAAGATTGCACAAAAGCAGGATATTTATTTCTAGTTTTGGTTATATACTCAATGTATAAGTGTAATTTAGACTGTGGATATCTATAAAACATATAAATAGAAAAGCAACTAAAAGCTATAATAAGCTTTTGGTTGCTTTAAAATTCTTATTCTACATATGACTTTAACATGTCTAATTGTTTTATTATTAATATCTTATTACCCTTAAGGCTTATAATACCTAATTCTTCAAATATGCTAAGTTTCCTACTTATGGTCTCTCTTGTTACTCCAACATAATTTGCCATCTCTTCTCTATTTATAGGGAGGTTAATCTTTAAACCTTCATCTGTAGTAATTCCATACTTTTCGCAAAATTCTAAAATCATAAATGCGATTCTTATTTCTGCATCATTAGTAGCTAGGTTTTGGGCGAGATTTTCTGTCTGAGTTAGACGTTTTGTGATAACTTGTAATAGCTTTAAAGATATTTCTGGATTACTCATGATAATCTTATTCATATCTTGTTTATTTAATGTACATATTTTAACATCTGATATAGCATAAGCATCAAAACCATATGTTTCATCGCTACTAAATAGGCTTAGCTCTCCAAAAAAGTCTCCAGTAGTGAAGATATGAACTATTTGTTCTTTGCCCTCTTTTGTTAATTTAGATATCTTTACTTTTCCTTCATTAAGAATAAATAATGTATCTGACTTTTCTCCTTGACTACACAGCATAGCTCCTTTTTTATATAATTTATGCCCTGTCATATCAATAATCTTTATAAGTTCATCATCAGATAGAAATGAAAAGATCGGGACCTTCTTAGCACATAGGGTATGACTACAATTTTCGCAATTACACTCTTTCATGTATTTATCACCTACCAGACACTATAATAAGTCACATTCAGAAAAATAACAAGTAAGTAAAGATAATCTATTTTATATCTTTAACCTATTATTTTATTTAATGTGCTAATATTTCTAATTTAATTATGTCAAATAGTAATTAGTAAAATTTCTGTATATTTTTTAAATTTTGATTTAGATCATATTTTTATAGATAAAATAAACATAGAATAGAGTCATAGGAAAGCAAAAACATGTGAAAATAAATCAAAATATAGGAGGAATTAATTATGAAAAGAATTATAAATGAAAATCAAGGTCTTGGAGAAATAGTTTCAATATTTCCAGGCGTTACAGAAATTTTTAATAGATATAAAATAGATTATTGCTGTGGTGGACATGATACATTAGGTGAAGCCTTAGATGAAATGTCTTTAGACAATAATAAAATTCTTGAAGAACTTAATAACGAATATGATAAATTTATAAAAACTAATTCAGAGTATAGAGACTGGAGAAAAGAAAAACCTTCCACTTTAATAAAGCATATAGTACAAACTCATCATGAATTCACAAAAAAACAACTTAAAGAAATAGATACACTATTATTTAAAGTACTCAAGGTGCATTTTAAGCATCATGGTGAAGAACTATTAGCGGTACATAAATATTTTGGAACATTGAAAACAGAACTTGAAGAACATCTAATCAAAGAAGAGGAGAATTTGTTTCCTCTTATAGAAAACTTTGAAATAACCAAAGATGATAATGTGTTATCAGAAATACATCAAATAATAAAGAATACAGAGTCTGAGCATGACGCTGCTGGAAATATACTTAAACAATTGGAAAAGATAACTAGAGATTTTAATGCACCAGACGGAGCTTGCACTAGTTTCAAACTTATATATACAAAACTTCATGATTTAGAAAAAGATTTATTTATTCATATTTATCTAGAAAACAGCGTTTTGTTTAGTATGATTCAACAAAAAAAGAGTTGTTTTATAAACTAATAAAATTGATTTTAATTAAAGGTATACAAGTTCAAGATAAATTGAACTTGTATATCTTTTTATAAAAATTAATTATTGTAAAATATCAGAGATATCTTCAAAAACTTGTTTTTTCGCAATAACAACTAGCCATACTTCAGGAGTCTGTTCAAGGTATTCCCACTCAAAGTTATTAGGATGTTTCATAATAACTTGATATATTTAACTCCTCCTTATTTATCCCAATTGGCACCTAAGTAATATTATATGTAGTATTTTACATTTTTTAATGTAATTCAAATCATATATAAGTAGTTTTTAATTTAAATATTGCCTAATTATTCCAAATAGTATCTTAAAGATTATATATTTTGCAATTAAGACCTATATGTTAATTATTGTCTTGTGTACGCACATAATAAAAGTGTACACTAATGTTGGAATATTCAGAAAAATTAGGAGGATTACATATGCAAGAAGAAATGTTTTGTTTTCAATGTGAACAGACTGCCTTTGGAAAAGGTTGTACAAAAATAGGGGTATGCGGAAAAACACCAGAAATTGCAGCGATGCAAGATTTGCTCATTTATCAGCTAAAAGGAATAAGTTGTTATGCTACTAAAATTTTAGACAAAGGCGAGAAACTTGATAAATCATTGATTTCATTTATTGAGAATTCATTATTTATGACACTAACTAATGTGAATTTTGATCCTGAATCACATATTAATGCTCTTAAAAAATCTCAAATAATCAAGGATGAGATCAGGAAGAAACTTAGAGACGAAAAAATAACTAGTGAAGAAGCTTTGTATAACTTAAGTAATTCTAAAGAACAAATTCTTAAGGATGCTAAAAAAGCAGGCATTATGTATGATAACGATTTAGATGCTGATATTCGTTCAGTTAGAGAAACTATAAAATACGGATTAAAAGGAATTGCGGCCTATGCACATCAAGCTAGGTTTATTAAATATAATAGTGATGAAGTAGATGAATTTTATGTAGTGGCGCTAGCAGCATTAACTGATAATAATTTAAATCTTCAAGATCTTATCAAGTACTTACTTAAGACTGGAGAAATGAGCGTTAAGATAATGGAGGTATTAGATAAAGCTAATAATGAGAAATATAGCTCTCCTTCACCTCAAAAGGTTAATGTAAATATTAAGAAAGGACCATTCATAGTGATTTCTGGTCATGATTTAAGGGATCTAGAAATGCTACTTGAGCAAACAGAAGGTAAGGGAATAAATATCTATACTCATGGTGAAATGTTACCTTCACATGGATATCCTAAGTTAAATAAATATCATCATTTAGTGGGCAATTTCGGAGGAGCATGGCAAAATCAACAAAAAGAATTTGATGGTATACCTGGTTGTATTTTAATGACAACAAACTGCTTAATGAAACCAAAAGATTCTTATAAAGATAGAATCTTCTCAACAAGTGTTGTTGGGTGGGATGGTGTAAAACATATATCTAATGATGAAAATGGCTACAAGGATTTCTCTGAAATAATAAATAAAGCACTAGAATTGGGTGGCTTTGAAAAAGATGAAGAAGTTAAAGAAATCCTAGTAGGATTTGGTCATAAAGCAACTTTAAGTCACGCTGAAACAATAGTGAATGCAGTTAAAGATGGAAATATTAGACATTTTTTCTTAATAGGAGGATGTGATGGTGCAAGACAAGGAAGAAATTATTACACTAAATTTGCTGAACAAGTACCTAAAGATTGTATTATCCTTACTTTAGCTT